>OFFG01000004.1_pt1 | contig 302652 bp, 258 predicted proteins | sample 1521331 | NCBI WGS metagenome assembly OFFG01 (sample SAMEA3504129, study PRJEB24116) | mouse gut metagenome | biome: mouse gut; feature: mouse-associated habitat; material: faeces | place: Denmark | collected 2011 | reverse complement strand
ATTCATGTATCTGTCTTAACATGCAACTAATCGCTATTTTATCCCGAATTGGGGTATTTATTTGCTATTAGGAATTCTGTCTGTGGTAGGTATCATTTATTATTTCCGGAAAAGGAATGAGCAGAAACACCAACAGGCCATGGAGAAATTCGAACGGGAAAAGGAACGCGAACTCTATACTGCAAAAATAGATTTCTTTACGAATGTGGCGCATGAGATTCGTACTCCTTTGACATTAATCAAAAGTCCGCTTGAAAATGTGCTTGTTTCTCCGAATGTATCTGCAGATATCCGTGATGATTTGGAAATAATGAATCTGAATACTACCCGTTTACTGGATTTGGTTAATCAGTTACTTGATTTCAGAAAGACTGAAACACGTGGGTTTCAACTGAATTTTGTAGAGTGTAATATTTCGGATATATTACAGCAGATTTATATGCGGTTTACTCCATTGGCACGGCAAAAGAAATTGGAATTTGTTATTGAATGTTCGGAATCTATCTATGCGTCGATAGATCGTGAGGCGTTGACTAAGATAATTAGTAATCTGTTTACTAATGCCATTAAATATTCTGAAACTTATATTCATGTCCGGTTGTGGATGGAGGATACTTGTTGGTTCTTGTCTGTCTGTAACGATGGCAATGTAATTCCTATGGAAATGCGTGAAGAGATTTTTAAGCCTTTCATACAGTATAAGGACGGATTTTCCCGTAAGGTTTCGGGTACGGGAATTGGTTTGGCATTGGCAAGATCTTTAGCTGAGTTGCATGAAGGGAACTTAATTATGGATGATTCACAAAAGCAGAATTGTTTTATTCTTTCATTGCCAGTAAAGCATGAACATACTATTGCCATTTCGAAGAGTGAGATTAAGTTGAAAGAGGATCCGAAAGAAGAGGATCCGGGACAATTGCAACAGAAGCCGCGTTACACTGTATTGATTGTGGAGGATAATGTTGAAATGTTGGCTTTTGTTGTCAGACAATTGTCACCTGTTTATCAAATATTGACTGCAACTAACGGAGTGGAGGCCTTAAAGGTGTTGGAGGGGCATACAGTGAACTTAATAGTATCGGATATAATGATGCCCGAAATGGATGGGTTGGAATTATGTGACCGTATAAAATCAGACTTGGATTACAGTCATATTCCTATTGTACTGTTGACGGCTAAGACCACTTTACAATCAAAAATAGATGGTTTGAAATCTGGAGCGGATGCTTATATTGAAAAGCCGTTTTCTGTGGAGTATTTGAAAGTGTCTGTTGCCAATTTATTAAGTAATCATGAAAAGCTGCATGCGGCTTTTGCACATTCACCGTTTATACAGACCAATTCTATGGCTATGACGAAAGCGGATGAAACTTTTTTGAAAACCTTGAATGAAGTGATTGTTGCCAATATGCAAAATCCGGACTTCTGTCTGGACGATATGGCGAGTTTGCTCAATATGAGCCGTTCCAGTTTGAACCGCAAAATAAAAGGAGTGTTGGACATGACCCCTAATGACTATATCCGTTTAGAGAGATTGAAAAAAGCTGCTCAATTATTAAGGGAAGGAGAATGTAAGGTAAATGAAGTATGTTATATGGTTGGCTTCAATACTCCTTCTTATTTTACTAAATGTTTTCAGAAGCAATTTGGTATTTTACCAAAAGATTTTGTGAAATGATTTTTTTCGGCGCATGAAATAGAATAATAGAACTAATCGCCCTCAGGAACTATTCTGAGGGCGATTTTTGAATGTATTATTCTATTAATTGGTTGAATAGTTCTAGCACATTCGGGGAGTTTGGAATACATTTGCATCACAAAAAGTTGAGAATATGATTCATGTAATACTGTGAAAAAAGAAATGCCTATGACATAACAAGAATGTGACCTTTAAATTCTATCTGTTGTATGTATATTTATGAACATACTTGTGATTAATTAAAAAGCGGAACTGAAATCTCCGCACAATTTTACAAATCTAATTCTATAAAAAATGATTAAAAAATTATTAGTCTTCTTTCTGACTATTTTTACGATGACTGCTTATGCGCAGAACGTAACAATGACCGGAACCGTAGTAGACACAGACAACTTGCCTTTAATTGGTGTGAATGTGGTTATTAAGGGTACTTCTACCGGTACTACTACTGATTTGGATGGTAAGTTTACTCTTACTGGAGAAAATGGACAAACATTGGTTTTCTCATATATAGGGATGACCCTCCAAGAGATTGTTTACAAGGGAAAACCTTTGCACGTGATAATGAAGGATGATTCCAAGGCTTTGGAAGAGGTGGTTATAATTGGTTATCAGACTGTGAAGAAATCTGATCTGACGGGTGCAGTAGCAGTAGTTGATACCAAAGAGATGAAAAAAAGCTCAGCTGGAACACTTGTCAGTCAGATGCAGGGGCTTGCTACAGGTGTAAACGTTCGTAGTAGTGGTAGAGCAGGTGAGGATGCTTCTATTCAAATTCGTGGTGTGGGTTCATTAAGTAATAATGCTCCGTTGTGGGTGGTCGATGGGATGATAACTGATCCGGGAGTTGACTTTAATCCGGCTGACGTTGAATCTATTCAGATCTTGAAAGATGCTTCCGCTGCCGCTATATATGGTTCTCGTGCTGCTAATGGGGTGATTATTGTTACTACTAAGAAAGGGGTGAGTGGTCCTATGAAGGTGAATGTGAGTGTGAAAGAAACATTGGAGTGGAGTCCGAAGTTTGATTTGATGAATGCGGCAGAGTACATTAAATATAATGATATAGCTTATAAAGAAGCGATAAAAGATGGTATAGCCTCCATAACAACAACTCAGAAGCATTCCGAATATGATACCAATTGGCAGGATGAGGTATTGAAGACAGCTTTGGTACAGGATTATAATGTATCTTTATCCGGTGGTGGAGATTCGGGTAGTTATTTTGTTTCAGCTGGTTACTATAATAATGATGGTGTATCTTATGGAAATACGTTTGATCGTTATAGTTTCCGTGTTAACACACAGGGGAAAAAAGGTTGGTTTTCATTCGGTGAGAACTTGGCCTACTCATTAACTAATACAGATCCGAACCAGACAAATACTTATAATGACTTTTTACGTATGATGCCTACTATTCCGGTTTATGATGAGAATAATCCAGGTGGTTATGGATATGGAGATGCGGCTAAATATAATACTTTCGGTGTAAATCCCATTGCACGTGAAAATTTGGAAAAACGCCATATGAGACAAAATCGTCTGAATGGTTCATTGTGGTTGGAGTTCAAACCTTTCGAGTTTCTTTCTTATAAGTTCAATGGGGGCGTTGACTTGTATTTCTATGAAAATTCATGGTTTCGTGGTGAAGGTAATTGGCAACAAAATCAGGAACATCGTGATCCGGAGAGCCAGAAAGCACGTGATAATACTTATAATATGCTGATTGAGCACACGTTGAATTTTAACAAGGATTTTGGAAAACATCATGTCGATGCAGTATTAGGTACTACTTACCAACATCATGAGTGGGAGGGGTTATGGGCTTCCCGTCTTAATTTTCCTATGTTAGGTAATGGTGATTATCTGACAGTGTTAAATGCTGGACAAAGTAACCAACAGAATACTAATAGTATTAGTGAGAATGCCATGATCTCTTATTTGGGACGTGTTAATTATATTTATGATGACAAATATTATCTGACAGCTACTTTCCGTCGGGATGGTACTTCTCGTTTAGCTAAGGAAAATCGCTGGGGTAATTTTCCTTCTGTTTCTGCTGCCTGGAGAATTTCTAAGGAAAGTTTCTTTAAGGTACCTTGGATTGATGATTTGAAGATCAGGGGAAATTGGGGGCGTTTGGGTAATGCTTCTATCGGTGATTGGGATTATGTTGGTACTATTAATCAAAGCATTGTGACGGTATTTGGTGGAGCTATTGTACCTGGAGCCACTCAAGTAAAATTAGTGAATACCAATCTTGTTTGGGAAACCAAAGAAACCGTAAATATTGGTTTTGACGCTAGTTTTCTCAATTCACGTTTGACTTTCAGTGCCGAGTATTATCATTCAAAGACTAAGGATGTTTTGACGGAAATGCCTATTGCCATCTCTACCGGTAATCAAGAAGGGGCACCTAAAGCAAATGCGGCTAGTTTGCGCAATCGTGGATTTGAATTGAGCTTGGGGTGGAAAGATCAAGTTTCAGATTTCAAATATGGTGCATTGTTGAATATTACAACTTTGAGTAATAAAGTATTAAGTTTAGGATATGAAAAACCTTTTATTGATTCAGGTCAGGCAAGAACGAGGTTGAATGGTCCGTTGGCAGAATTTTTTTTGTATAAAACCGATGGGATTTTTAAAACACAAGAACAAATAGATAATTATGTAACTCCTGATGGCGAACCTATTATGATTTCCGGGAAACGTCCGCAATTAGGTGATGTGAAATATATTGATACGGATAATAATGGACAGATTACGGCGGATGACCGTCAATTTTGCGGAAGTCCGTGGGCAAAGATGCAAATGTCATTGGTCTTGAATGCTGAATGGAAAGACTTTGATTTCAGTATGATGTGGAATGGGCAATTTGGTAATAAAATTTATAATGTATCCAAATGGCAAGGACGTTTGTTCTCGGACAATTCCAATTATCTTCGCTTCAAGAAGGGAGAAGAACCTTATCAGGTAAATCAGAATTCTGATACGCCACGTATAATTTATGGTGACCAACGTAATTCATGGGATGCGGATCGTTTCCTTGAAAACGGTTCTTATTTCAGACTGAAAAATATTTCTATCGGATACAATCTTAAAAAGGAATGGTTGAAGAATTTGGGTATTGACAAACTTCGTTTATATGCTACCGGTAGTAATCTGCTCACTTTTACAGGCTATTCCGGGCTTGATCCTGATTTTATAAACACTAATATTTGGAATAGTGGAACGGATAGTTTTTCATATCCTAATACTCGTTCTGTTATGTTTGGCTTGGATTTGACCTTTTAACTTATAAATTAGTATACTGATATGAAGAAAATATATAGATTTTTATTTGCTGGTGTCTTGGCTTTGTGTGCTACCGGATGCAGCTCAAGTTTATTGGATATAGAAAATCCGAATGAAGTAACCAATACTACTTTTTGGAAATCGGCGGATGATGCAAAAGCTGGAGTAAATGCTTGTTACAGTTTCTTATATAAAGAAGGGACTTGGATGCGTTGGTTGTCTTTTCGTTACGATCTGTCATCAGATGAAGGATGGAGTTCGTCTCCTTGGATAGAATTAGGTGACTGGACGCGTTTTCTTTATAATAATTATGATTTCTATGAGGGTAATAAGGTACATTGGGAGCATTTTTATGTAGGGATCTTTCGTTGTAATCAGGTTTTGGCTAATGTGCCTGCGATTGAAATGGATGAGGTTCAAAAGAACCAACTTTTAGCACAGGCTTCCTTTTTGCGTGCTCTGTGGTATTTTCAGATAAATCTTTTGTGGGAGAAAGGGACATTAGTTCTTGAACCTCAAAATGCTGATTACATACCTAAGGACGCTTCAGAACAGGAAATTTGGGATCAGATAGAAAAAGACCTTACGTTTGCAATGGAGAATTTGCCGGAGGCATGGGATGCGGCAGATTTAGGCAGAGCGACAAAAGGTGCTGCTAAAGCTTTGTTGGGCAAGGCTTATATGCAACAACATAAATATGATAGGGCCAAAGAACAGTTGCAATGGCTGATTGATAGGGAAGGCTCTTTGTATGGTTTGCTTGATAACCGTGAAGACAATTTTACCGATTTGAATGAAAATAATCAGGAGGGAATATTTGAAATTCAGTTTGATGATCAAAATAAGGGGGGCACAGGCAATGATGCCAGTATGGCCTTTGGTTTCCAGCGTACTCAGTTTTATGCACCCGGTGGCACTCATGGTACGGGTTGGGGCGATGGTAAAGCGCGTCGTTGGCTAGTAGATGAGTTCTTGAAAGAGAGAAGGGTTGATGGCAGAAATGACTTGCGTTTATACAATAGTATTCTTTATAAACATTTTGGAGATGATTTTCCTGATCAGTCAAAAAAATACTATGCCAATGAAGATGCGTCACAATGGTTTGATGAGTGGGGACAGGACACAGAGGATTGTTATATTCGCAAATACAATACTTCTTACTATCGTGAACGTGAAGACTATTTCGCACGTAATAATTATCGTATTATGCGGTATGCTGATGTTTTATTGAGTTATGCGGAGTGTTTGGTTGAAACTGGAACTTCGGCTTCTGATGCGGCTGTTTATGTTGATAAGGTAAGAGAACGTGCAGGGTTATCCAAACTGAAAGATAGTCGGTGGAAGGATTGTTTAAGTTCAAAGGAGGTCTTTATCAAACGTCTTCAGATGGAACGTGCTTTGGAACTTTGTTTCGAAGGCTGGCGTTGGGCGGATTTGAAGCGCTGGGGATTGCTTGATTCACAGGCTGGTATTGACGAGCTGAAAGCTCGTGACAAGGACTTCAACAATTTTGTGATTGGCAAACACAAACGTATGCCTATCCCTACATCGGAAGTTGAAATCAGTAAGATTGATGATGTTCCTCAACTAACTCAGAATCCTAATTATTAATAAAAAAGAAAGACTGTGTCGGAGTGTTTTTTCTTTTTATAATACTTCCGGCATAGTCTTTATTTAACTAGTATCATTTATGCTTGTCTGCAAAAAAATACTGATCTTCTGTGCTTTTGCTTGTTGCGGTACTTTATTCGCGCAAAACATACAGAATCCGGTGCTTCCCGGAGTAGCGGATGCCGGTGTGATGAAATATAATGGTAAGTATTATATAGGTGGAGTATTTACCAATGGGGATTTTTATGTTTCCGACGACTTGGTTCATTGGGGTAAACCTGTTCATGTCGTGACTATGGATAATGGCTGGAGTAAAGGAAGTGGTGCCGGTAATGAGCAGATTCACGCCAATGATATGTTTTGTTTGAATGGTGATTTTCACTTATATTGGTCTGTCAATTATTGGGGTAAGGATAAGCATGCTGTTCACATTGTACATGCTCAAAGTAAAAATGTGTTGGGGCCCTATATAGAGCCTGATAAAAAAACTTGGATGGATAATCGCATTGATCCTAAGGTTTTTAAAGATGATGACGGACAATTATATATGTATATGGTGCGTTTTACTGATGGAAATACTATTTGGGGACGTAAAATGAAGAATCCGGCGGAATTTGCCGGAGAACCAGTGTGCTTGTTTGCATCATTGCCGGATACATGGGAGACCATGGATAACAGAGTGGCAGAGGGACCTTGGGTGATGAAATACAGAGACCGATACTATTTGATGTATAATGCCAATCATACCTCTACTGAGTGGGGGAATTATCAATTGGGGGTTGCGGAGGCAGACTCACCTTTAAGTTTTCAAAATGGGAATAAATATAGCTATCCGGTAGTAAATTCTAATCAAATTCTACTGGAAGAGAATTATGTGGATCTTTTACGATATGGCATCACTTATGAGCCATTGTTTGATTATACAGAAAATAATCCTGGAGTCGGTTGGATGCTTCCGGTATATCAGGCTTCCGATTGGAAGAAAGGAGAATGTGGATTCTCATCTAAAGAGATAAAAGGATCTACCACTCGTCATTTAGGTACTTGGTGGACATCTCCTTCATTGTGGTTACGTAAATCTTTTTTTGTTGGCAAACAGGTGGGAAATTTAGCACTCAGGGTTGCTCATGACGGAGATACAAAAATATATTTGAATGGAACATTGATTTACGAAAAACAGGGACGGGATTATTGTATGGTAAACCTTGATGAAAAGCAACGAGAGCTTCTGAAAAAAGGAGAGAACTTGCTTGCTGTAGAAACAAATAAAGGGCGTGCCCAATTTTTTGATGTTTCTTTGTTTGATATGAGGAGTGAAACAGCAGATGATATTTTGATGACCCCGGGACAACCTAATATTTTAAGGGGGCCCAATGGATTTGAATGGTGGCTTATATATATGGCTAATAAAAATAATGAGTGTAGGGGGCAGTATATTAACCGTGTTCATTTCTTTAATAAAACATTATTTGTTGAAGGAATAACCGGTCCTTGTACAGATGGCTATCATCCGGAACCTTCTTTGCCCACTTTTTCAATGAAAGGGGAAACACCTTCTTTTGGAGTGCTGCAACAAGTGAAACCTTCTACAACTTATATGTTTGAAACAGCAGTCAAAACAGATGGAGATGCTGGTATCATTGCGTGGTGGAAAGATGTGGATAATAATGCTTATATCGGTTTCGATACAAAGAACCACAATTGGTATTTGCGTACCATTATTAATGGTAAAGAAAAGGAGGAATATTTCACTTTGCCTAAAGATTTTCGTTGGGGTGTTTATCATCATTTACGTATTGAACGTAATCAGGATTGTTTAAAAGTATGGTTGGATGAAATACCATCTCCTCAAAAACATCTGTTTACAAAGATTATTCCTGTGACGGAACCCGGTGTTCCCGGAGTGTTTGATCGGACTAAAAAAGCTTTGTTCGAAGGGGTGACTTATACTATCGGATTTGATGATGACCGGATACAGTTAAAAGAACATTCAGAAATATTGAAAGGTGATTTTCTTGATCATTATGAATTTAGTTTTCAACTTTCAGGTTTGTCCGATTGTAAGATGTCAGGAAGCTATCCGGTTTATGTGGATAAAGATAACTATGTAAAAGCTCAATTTAATGGTATCACGCGTATGCTGGAAGTGGTAGTTGTAAAACAAGGACAACAGATACTTGATAAAAAATATCCGTTGGAACATTTACAAATGGTTTATCCTGATGTGAAGTATACTGATTTTGTCGAAAAATGTTATCGTTTTATATCGCCTTCATGGATAAATGCCCTTTACCTGAACCGTCATGAAGTAGGGAATAAGGCGGAGTTTGTAGACGATATGTTTAGTAAATTTACAATAGAATATTTGAATGAGGGAAAATGGTATCCATTGAATAACAGCGGGGCGACGGTGGCAGAGCATCTGGCTTATAATCGTTTGTCTTTTACTCCGATAAAAACGGAAGGTATTCGTTTTATTAATAAAGACGCTCAGGATTTGGAACGGCATATTTATAAGTTGGGAATTCAAGAACAATTAAAGGAATCTTATAATTTCCGTGCGGTGAGAAGGGGAAATAAGCTCTATCTTTTTGTTGACGGAAGAGAATTAGGGAGATTGGATATTCATTATCCTGCTTCTTGTGTAGGATTTTGTTCTGGAAATTATTCTCCGGTATATAAAGGAATATTGTATTATCATATAGGAAACTGACTAGTATTATGAAAAAAAAAATGATTTTTATTTGGTTATTGATGTTGGGGACATTGACTTCTTGTCAGTCATGTTCCTCAGAATATAAGAATGTGAATGAAATAATTGTGGAAGAGCTGGAAATACCTGTTCCACTGGGTGACCCGTTTATATTGTTGCACAATGGGACTTATTATGCTTATGGTACTCACTCGGATGAAGGAATAGAGGTTTATATCTCGGATAATTTAAAAACGTGGAAATATAAAGGGCTGGCTTTGAATAAGAAGGATTCATGGGCAGACCGTTGGTTTTGGGCACCGGAAGTATATGAAGTGAATGGTAAATTTTATATGTATTATTCGGCAGATGAGCATATTTGTGTAGCAGTGGCAGATACCCCTGTAGGACCATTTATACAAAATAAGCAAGAACCTATGATTGTTGAGGAGAAATGTATTGATAATTCTTTTTTCATGGATGATGACGGTACTCCTTATTTGTCATTTGTCCGTTTTAATGATGGGAATAATGTATGGATAGCCGAGTTGGAAAAAGATTTGATAACCCTTAAGAAAGAAACGATGCGTCCTTGTATTCATGTTTCACAGGCTTGGGAGGAAGTGTGGCCTCGAGTCAATGAAGGTTCTTATATTCTCAAACACAATGGAATTTATTATATGACTTATTCTGCGAATAGTTATGAAAGTCCATTCTATGGTGTAGGTTGTGCTACAGCTACCGATATAATGGGGGAATGGGCTAAATACGACGAAAATCCATTATTGCAAAATCCTGGTGGGTTGGTAGGTGTAGGGCATAGCGCCATGTTCACTGATAAAGAGGGAAAACTTCGTATTGTATTCCATGCCCACAAAGATAAAAGTAATATTCATCCGCGTGCTATGTATATTGGTACGGTAAATTTTGAGAATGTGAATGGAACAGACCGTATGAGAATCAGTAAAGAATATATAACTCCTAAATTACTGCAATGAGAAAAAATTTGATCCTGTCTATCTGCTTTTGTTTGGTGTCTTGCTCATCATCGTCTGCGCAAGAAGAAATACCTGATGGTGATAAAACCAGCTATTACTGGAATCCGGTGATAGATTATAGTCTGCCCGATCCTACTATTATAGAAGGTGGTGATGGTTATTATTATTTGTATGCAACCGAAGATATTCGTAATTTGCCGATCCATCGTTCCAAGGATTTGATTAATTGGGAATGGGTAGGTACAGCATTCACGGATCGAACGCGTCCTGATTTTGAACCGGGTGGAGGCTTATGGGCTCCGGATATCAATAAGATAGGTGATACGTATGTACTTTATTATTCTATGTCTAAATGGGGAGGTGAGTGGACCTGTGGTATCGGTTGCGCTACGGCAGACAAACTTTCGGGGCCATTTAAAGACCATGGTCTGATGTTTCGGAGTAACGAGATTAATGTACAGAATTCTATTGACCCTTTCTATATAGAAGATGCCGGAAAGAAATTTTTGTTTTGGGGCAGCTTTCGGGGCATTTATGGCATTGAATTAAGTGAGGACGGTCTTTCAATAAAACAAGGGAAGAAGCCTCGGCAGGTGGCTGGTACAGCTTATGAAGGAACTTATATTCATAAAAAAGAAGGTTTTTACTATTTTTTTGCTTCCATAGGGACTTGCTGTGAAGGATTGAATAGCACTTACACTACTGTAGTTGCTCGTTCAGAAAATTTGTTTGGACCTTATGTTGATAAGAACGGGAGGACAATGATGGATAACCAACATGAAGTGTTGATTCATAAGAATAGTTCGTTTGTGGGAACAGGACACAATTCGGAGATTGTGACTGATAAAGTGGGTAATGATTGGGTATTTTATCATGCAGTGGCCACAAAGCATCCTGAAGGGCGTGTTTTGATGATGGATAAAATAAGTTGGAAAGACGGATGGCCTGTGGTAGCTACGGATTCTCCCTCATTGAAATCGGAAAAACCTGTATTGTAATTAATAAATACATAAAAATATGAATTGGAAAAACTTTGTATGTAGTGTGGTGTGTCTGGCAGGAATGACTTGTGCGGAAGCTGTGAACTATACACCGGAAAATGTTTCGGCTTCCATTGCTTTGAAAGTGCCTGGTAATGATGCGAAGCGGTATCCGCTGACTTTGCAGCAATTGGATAATAGTAATTTTGAATATCAGTGGGTGGCGGCCGATAAATTACCTGTGGTGATTTATCAGAATGTTGAAGAAAAAGACGGCAACCAGCGTATTGTCATTTTTATGACTGCATTGGATGATGTTTATTTCAATTTTGGTGAGCAGGTAATGACTGGTTGTCATCATGATGATTGTTTGTTTTATATGCCTGGATTTTGGTATCGTCGTAACTTGCGTTCTCCTCAAGAAGCGCCGTCTTTTCATACCTCGGATAGCTGGTTGGTTCGTGAAGACCGTTTAAGTACTCCCTTGACTGCTATTTTTGATGAAAAGAATAGGAAAACATATTCTGTTATCCGGCTGGATAATATGGCTTCGGATGCTTTGACTACCCATAAGGAAGGGGAAGTGATATTGTCTGGTAAAACCTCTATAGGTTATACAGGATTTGAAAACCTCTCGGGTATCGCTTCTTTGTCTTTTGGGTTTCCTTACAAGGAAGCTCCTAAAACTTATATTCGTAAATTGACATTGGCTCCTTCGGTTGAGGCCTATCAATTATTACGTAAAGGTGAGAGTCTTTCTCTGACTTGGGAATTACATGAGTCGGAAATTGCTGATTTTTCAGAATGTGTGCAGCATATTTGGGAATATTCTTATGATACAAACTGTCCTCAAATTGTAAATACACCTTATTCTCCTGAGAAAATGAAGGAAGTGATGAGTAATTTCTTCGTGGAAAGTTTTGTCGGAAATACTCCTACTCATTATTATTCGGGGGTGGAATTGCGTACAGCTACTTGTGACCAAACGGATGTTGCCGAAGTGGGTTTTGTGGGACGTACTTTGTTGAATGCTTTTAATGCATTGGAATATGGAGAACAGCAGCGTCGTACGGATTTGGTGACGAATGCTTATAAAATTTTTGATTCTTATTTGCAGAATGGATTTTCGGAAACGGGTTTCTTTAATGAAGTAGTACATTATAGGCGTAATTTTGTAGAGTCTGTTCATAGTATCCGCCGTCAGTCTGAAGGGGTATATGCCCTGCTTCATTTTTTGAATTACGAAAGACTGCAAGGTCGTAAACATCCTGAGTGGGAAAAGCGTATAAAAAGTATGTTGGATATGTTTCTGCGTTTACAAAATAAGGACGGTAGTTTTCCTCGTAAGTTTAAAGATGACTTTTCTATTGTAGACAAGAGTGGGGGAAGTACCCCTTCGGCAACTTTGCCATTGGTTATGGGATATAAATATTTTAAGGATAAACGGTATTTGGCAAGTGCAAAACATACGGTGGAGTATTTGGAAAAGGAATTGATTTCGAAGTCCGATTATTTTTCTTCTACTTTGGATGCTAATTGCGAGGATAAAGAGGCATCTTTGTATGCGTCAACTGCCGCTTACTATTTGGCTTTAGCTACAAAAGGAGCTGAACGAGCCCATTATGCTGGGTTGGCGAGGAAGGCAGCTTATTTTGCATTGTCATGGTACTATACATGGGATGTCCCTTTTGCCCCCGGTCAGATGTTGGGTGATTTAGGGTTGAAAACTAGAGGCTGGGGAAATGTTTCTGTAGAAAATAACCATATTGATGTCTTTATCTTTGATTTCGCTGACGTATTGAACTGGTTGGCAAAAGAATATAATGAAAAGCGTTTTTCGGATTTTTCTCAGGTAATCAGTACATCAATGCGTCAGTTGTTACCCTATGAAGGGCATCGATGTGGTATTGCCAAAACAGGATATTATCCGGAGGTTGTCCAGCATACTAACTGGGACTACGGTAAGAATGGTAAAGGCTATTATAATGATATTTTTGCTCCGGGATGGACAGTGGCTTCATTGTGGGAATTATTTTCTCCGGGACGTGCCGAGAAGTTCTTGAAAAAATAGTTTGAAAATTGATAATTTATTATGATGTTAAGTGATTAGCATTTCATTTAAAACTTGATTTTCTTTTCTTTTGTAGGGAAAGGTATGTCCTTTTTCAGAAAATCAGCTTTCTCTTTAAGGAAGGATACCTGAAGTATATTAAAAAGCCGGGGATTGTCTTTACAGATGTTCCCGGCATAATTTTTTACCGTCACTGGCATTATTGTTCTGACTTTACATCTCTTATTGAATAAAACAAGTAAAAGAAAGAATTTCTCTATGTTAAGATAACAGTTTACTTTAAATTCTTAACTTTGTTCCCCTTGAAAAATGATTGTTACAAGATAATTTAACAGCTAAAAATGCAACAATATAAAAGACCGGAAGCTATAAAACGTATGAATGAGCTGGCGGGTAGCCGGAAGCCTTTCCTTTTTATTATAGATTATAAACAGCAGTGTTCCTTGATAGAGGAAATAAGTCGGATTGATTCTACCCGTTGCCGTTATAACTTTAATGGAGTGAAAAATGTGGATACTGTAACAGAAAGTTACAGTGGGCAGATAGACTGGAACTTTGTTCCAATGTCTTTGACAGACTACCGGCAGGCTTTTGAAATCGTAAAACGGAATATTCTGGCAGGTAACAGCTATCTCGCTAATTTGACTTGCAAGGTTCCTGTCAGTACTAATCTTACTTTGGAGGATGTGTTCCGGTACTCCAAAGCGCTTTATAGACTTTGGTTGAAAGATAAACTGGTCTGTTTCTCACCCGAAATTTTTGTTCGTATAGAAGATGGCGAGATAAAATCTTTCCCCATGAAAGGAACGATTGACGCTACCTTACCTAATGCGGAAAAACTGTTGATGGATGATTCTAAGGAAACTGCCGAACATGCTACCATTGTAGATCTGATTCGTAATGATTTGAGTATGGTGGCGGAACAGGTCAGGGTTGTCCGCTATCGTTATTGTGACCGGCTTGAAACCAATAAGGGACCTATCTTTCAGACAAGCTCCGAAATATGTGGTGTCTTGCCCGATGATTACCCATCGCATATAGGAGATATTATATTTCGTTTGTTACCAGCCGGTTCCATAACCGGAGCGCCCAAATCCAAGACGATGGATATTATTGAAGAAGCGGAAAATTATGAGCGTGGATTTTATACGGGCATAATGGGTTATTGTGACGGCAGGACTTTAGACAGTGCGGTGATGATCCGTTTTTTAGAACAGGAAGGAGAGAATCTTTATTATAAGGCGGGGGGAGGAATTACTTCAAAGAGTGATTTACAAAGTGAATATAATGAAATGATACAGAAGATTTATGTACCCATTTATTGAAACTATACGGATAGAACAAGGAAAAGCGTGTAATTTGTCTTATCATAATGAAAGACTGAACAATACCCTTCATCATTTCTGGCCGGACTGTGCCGGCATAGAATTAGGTGAATACCTGAAATTGACACCGGAGATGAACGGAATGAAATGTAGGGTGATTTATGATGGAAGTGGAATAAAAGAAATTAGTTATGAAGCCTATCAGATGCGTCCGGTACATTCTTTGCAGTTGGTTTATTCGGATGATATAGATTATACTTATAAAAGTACAGACAGGGAAGCTTTAAACCGGCTTTTTGCCTGCCGTGGAGAACGGGATGATATTTTAATTGTCAGACGCGGACTGCTGACCGATACTTCCATAGCTAATATTGCCTTGTTTGATGGTAAGGATTGGTTCACACCTAAATTACCTTTGTTGAGAGGGACTTGCCGTACAGCATTGATTGACAACGGAATTATAAAAGAAAAAGATATCCGGCCGGAAGAACTATCCTCTTATTCTTTTGTTAGGTTATTTAACGCTATGATTAAATGGGGAGCGTTGGAATTTTCTACCGGAACCATTTACAGATAATAAGAAAGAAGGTGGAATTTTGAAGATTTTTGTTTGTTTCCTTAAATAATTTGCTATATTTGCAAAAAAAATATAAATATAGGTAGGGTATGAGATTGCGGACAGTTGCCAAGTTGGGTATGGTGCTATCAGTGGTATTGTTTTGTACGGCTGTGGGCTTTTACGGCTTTGCTAAATTAAGCCTGACGGATAAGAGTCGTGAGATCAATCTCTTCTCACTTGTACCGGCTGATTGCATCGGTGTGTTGGAGAGTGATAATATTAATTATTTTCTGAATGAATTTCCTCAATTGAACTATTCTGAAGAACTGGGTAATTTCCAGTTTCCCGGTTTGTTTAATTATGTGTTGGGAGGTTTGAACGAATATACCACTAACACTGCTCATGGTCTGAGCAGTAAGATGAGCCGGGTGGTGGTCAGTTTCCATTCTCCGGGTACTCCGCGTGACCAGGTGGTATATTTCCGTATGGGGGCTGATGATAAGGAAACATTGGGAGATATGTTGTTAGAGAGAACTCCGGGAAGTTTTTCACCTAAAAAAGAGAAATACAGAGGAAAAACTATAGCAGTCTATCCATTGGGCAATAATGATTTTCTAGCTGTCTATAGCGAGGCGGGATTCTATGTGGTGAGTTATCAGAAGAGTTTGATAGAGAAAGTGATTGATGCGCGTGAGGATGAAGAGAAAGCATTGAGTAATGATCCCGTGTTTGCCAAAGCGATGCAGAAAAAGAAAACGCATAACTTCCTGACTTTATACGGACGTACACCGTCTATGCCTTTCTTGCAGGATAACAGTGGCTGTTGGAGTGAGTTTGACTTTCACATGAACAGTGATGTGGTGTACCTCACCGGAGATACTTTTATGCCTGATTCATGCGGCTGTGTGAACCAGATGGCCGAAAAATTGAAGAATATTCCGGATATAAGGGAAGATAGTTTGATTATTTCTGCTGATAAAGATTCCATGGCAAATTATATGGAAGAGGCCTACGAAAGAAATAGCAGGACATTGTTCAATGAATGTGTAGCCAATCTTTCACGTGATGCAGCCTTTATGCTTGTGGCGGACATGAACAAGATTTCCCGCAACCCGGAACGTTTCGAGCCTTATTTGCCGGCATTTCTGTTGGAGAATGCTCCTTTATTCCATTCGTTTATTCTTTCAACCCAATTGTCGGTTGTGAACGACCGGCTTTCCCATATCATGGTACTGACATATAAGGATTAGCGCAACTTATGTCGGTGGAAGTGGGGAGCCACTTTGCTTCTAAAATAAAATAACGAAATAACAGTGAGTGCGGCTCCGAATAGATAGGCCATCTTGAAGGTGGCTATTTCTGCTATATATCCGCCCAATAACATGCCGGCGCCTATACCTACATCCCACGAAGTCAAGTAGGTACTGGTTGCCGTACCACGCTGGTTGTTGGGGGCCAAGTTCACAAACAGCGTGTTATAGGCAGGGAACATGGTTCCAAACCCAATACCTAGTAAAAGAGCTATGGTGAACAGAAAATAAGTGGTCCATTGCAGACTCCATGTTGTCAGCCATCCGCATGAACTCAAACCGAAGAAACAGAAGCAGACCAGATACAGGCCGGCTTCAATAACTTGAGTAACCATTCCCCGGTCTACCAGGCGTCCGGAGAAAAGACGGGAAACTGCCATTCCCAACGCCATGAAGGTGAAGAAGAAACCGGTGGATGACTGGATACCTATTTGCTTGGCATACATTGCAACGTAATTGGTGGTCATGCCATAAGGGATGGATAGTAATAACAGACTGAAACCTGCCGGTATTCCTTTAAGCAAAATAAAGCGGTCCAATGATATCGGTTCTCGTTTTACAGGAGGTTTGTAGGTGGTCTTTACCAATGAGGCGCATAGAAATCCTATCAGGCAGGAACCTAATGAGCAACAGAAGATAAGCGTATAGTCTGCTCCTGCATCATGTAGGAAGAGTCCGGTCATCGGTCCGATGGACATGGCTATATTGTTTGCCAGCCCATAATATCCTAATCCTTCCCCACGACGTGAAGAAGGCATGATATCAATGACAATGGTATTTCCGCTGACTGTCACCATGCCGAATGATACTCCGTGTATAATGCGGAATAAAATAAATAAGGTTAGTGTTCCTGCAATGAGATATCCTCCGAAGATGGCGGTAAAAGTGAAATAAGCCAACAGATAAAGTGGTTTGCGGGCAAATGTATCTAACAGATAGCCGGAAAAGGGGCGTATGCACAGGGCGGCAATGGTGTAACAGGAAAGTACGGCCCCTATGGTTGTTTTGTTGGCGTCAAAAACTTCTGCCAGATAGAAAGGCAATACAGGCATCAGTAACCAGAATCCAAAGAATAATAGAAAATTGGCTGCCAGTATTTCTATATAATTTTTGGTAATCAGCTTGTCCTTCATAAGCAATAATGTGCTAATATGTCAATGTATCAATATGCTAATGTGGCAATATGTTAATATGCCAATTGACCGCGTTCTATTCCGCATGGCAATTGGCATATCAGCACATGGTCACATTGACACATTATTAATTGGCTGCTTCGAATTCTTTCAGGAAGCGGGTATCGTTTTCAGAGAATAATCGTAAGTCGTTTACACGATATTTCAAGTTGGTAATGCGTTCAATACCCATACCTAGCGCATAGCCTGAGTAAACTTTGCTGTCAATGCCGTTGGCTTCCAATACATTCGGATCCACCATACCACATCCCAGAATTTCCACCCAGCCTGTGCCTTTACAGAACGGACAACCTTTTCCGCCGCAAATATTACAACTGATATCCATTTCGGCACTTGGTTCGGTGAACGGGAAATAGGACGGACGCAGACGGATTTGAGTATCTTCGCCGAACATTTCTTTGGCAAACAACAGCAATACCTGCTTCAAATCAGTGAATGATACATTCTTGTCAATGTAGAGTGCTTCCACTTGATGGAAGAATGCATGGGCACGATAACTGATCGCTTCATTGCGGTATACACGTCCCGGACAGATGATGCGGATAGGAGGTTGCGAATGTTCCATAGCTCTTGCCTGTACGGAAGAGGTGTGAGTGCGAAGTACGATGTTCTTTTTCACATCTTCCTGATTGGCTTCGATGAAGAAAGTATCTTGCATATCACGTGCAGGATGGTCTTCGGCAAAATTCATGGCAGTGAATACGTGCAAGTCGTCTTCTATTTCGGGACCGTCGGCAATACTGAAGCCCAGCCGATGGAATATATCAATGATTTCATTCTTTACAATGCTCAGCGGGTGACGTGTTCCCAGTTCGATGGGATAAGCCGTACGGGTAAGATCCATTTCGGCTGCGCTGTTATCTTGGGTTTCGAAAGCTTCTTTCAATGAGGCGATACGCTCCTGAGCCTTGTTCTTCAGCTCGTTCAGTTTCATACCCACCTCTTTTTTCTGCTCGGCAGGTACGTTGCGGAAGTCTGCCATCAACTCATTAATCGCTCCTTTTTTGCTAAGATATTTAATGCGCAAGGCTTCCAATTCTTCCGCATTGGCTGCTTGCAAGCCTTCAATTTCCTGAAGTAATTGTTCTATTTTAGCTAACATAGTTTCTTCTTTATTTTTTAATGACCGCAAAGTTAGCGAATTAAACCCATATATTTTGCTGAAAACTAAAAAAAACGATATTTTTGCATCGATTTTTTCTAAATATAGAAAATGAGAAAACTTATAATCGGAGTTTGTCTGCTTATGCTGATAAGCTCCTGTGGAGGTGGGAAAAAGAAAATGGACCCCTTCGAGACGCTTACTGAGGAGATTGATTCGCTGACTGCAACCCCGGACACAACAGAAGCGATGGCTGTGGTAGAGGAAGAACCAATGGTTCCCGCTACGGCCGACGAAAGTTTTGCCGACTTTTTCTACAATTTTGCCAGTGATGAAAAATTACAATTGTCACGCATCGTGTTCCCTTTGCCGTATTATACAATGGAAAAGAAAGAGCACATTGAAAAGGAGCAATGGAAACACGATCCTTTATTCAGCCGGCAGGATGCCTATACAGTTCTGTTCGATAAGGCGGAAGACATGGAAATGGAGAAAGATACGGGTCTAACCAGTGTCAAGATAGAATGGATTTACTTGAAGAAGGGAAAAATCAAGCGGTACTATTTTGAGCGGCTGAAGGGGCTGTGGAAACTGGAAGCCATAGATTTTGCGGATATGCCGAGAGAGGATACCGGTAAGGAGGACTTCTTTGAGTTTTATGAACGTTTTGCCAATGATTCTGTTTTCCAGTTGTCTCGTTTGCACGAACCGTTGAAGTTTGTGACCGCTGATCCCGAAGACGAGTTTCAGATACTGGAAACGACTTTGGAGGCCGGGCAATGGTTCGCATTCCAGCCTGTATTGCCTCGTGAGAATCTGACTAATGTAAACTATGGCCAGAACGAGAATGTGCATTCCAATACGAAGGTGATTGAAATGAAAGGTTTTGGCAATGGATTTAATAATACGCTCTATTTTGAACGGCGCCACGGTCTGTGGAAACTGATGCAGTTTGAGGATCTGAGCGATTGATTTGATTGTAAATGAAGGAAATAAAAGACTACTCTCTGTTGCCTCATAATACATTTGGTATGGATGTGAAGGCATCTTTGTTTGTGGAATATGAATCGGTGACAGAGCTGCAATCCATCTTGTCGGATAAAAAACTGATGGCCGGTAACTGGTTGCATATTGGCGGAGGAAGCAATCTGCTTTTTAAAGGTGATTATGCGGGAACTGTCCTGCATTCGGCTATCCGGGGGTATGAGGTGGTTGCTGAAAACGAACAGGAAATAGAGGTAAGGGCAGGAGCCGGTGAGGTGTGGGATGATTTTGTGGCATATACCGTGAAAAACAGTTGGTATGGTGCTGAAAATCTGTCATTGATTCCCGGTGAAGTGGGTGCTTCTGCCGTTCAGAATATCGGTGCGTATGGTGTTGAGGCAAAAGATTTGATTGTAAGTGTGGAAACCGTCGAGGTGGAAACCGGCAGGAAACGGATTTTTACCAAAGAGGAATGCCGTTATGCTTATCGTGAAAGCATTTTCAAGAAAGATTTGAAAGGTAAATATATAGTGACTTACGTCACCTATCGTTTAAGTAAACAGCCGGTTTTTAATCTGGAGTATGGAAATGTGCGTGGCGAATTGGAAAAGCGAGGAGGTGAGGTGGCATTGGAGAATGTAAGGAAGGTGATTATTGCCGTGCGTGAAGCCAAGTTGCCCGATCCCCGGGTGCAGGGAAATGCCGGAAGTTTCTTTATGAATCCGATTGTTCCACGCAGGCAGTTTGAAATAGTACAGCAACAGTATCCTGATATGCCACATTATGAGGTGGATGGCAATAGGGTGAAGATTCCTGCTGCATGGATGATAGACCGTTGCGGCTGGAAAGGCAAACAAATAGGACGCGCGGGTGTTCATTCTAAACAGGCATTGGTCTTGGTGAACTGTGGGGGCGCTACGGGAGATGAAGTGATTGCTCTTGCCAGACGGATACAGGAGTCTGTGCTTCAAAAGTTCGGGGTGGCTATCTCTCCCGAAGTGAATTTTATATAAGGTATGATATGAAGATTACAATACTAGGCAGCGGAACGTCTACGGGAGTACCCGAAATAGGGTGCAAATGTCCGGTATGCACCAGCAGCGATCCCCGGGACAACCGTTTGCGTTGTTCGGGACTGGTAGAAACGGAAGGGCTCCGGATTCTAATAGATTGCGGTCCCGATTTCCGTGAACAGATGATACGGTTGAACGATTTCAAGCCGTTGGACGGCGTTTTGATTACTCACGAACACTATGACCATGTAGGAGGCTTGGATGATTTGCGTCCTTTCTGTCGTTTTCGCGATGTGCCGGTTTATGCCGAACAATATACGGCAGAGCGTTTACGCCAGCGTATTCCTTATTGTTTTGCCGAACATCTTTATCCGGGAGTTCCCCGTATTACATTAGAGGAAATTGTTCCCGATTCTCCTTTTATTATCGGCAATCCCGAAGGAAACAAAGTAGAGGTGACACCTCTTCGGGTAATGCACGGCAAACTGCCCATTTTGGGATACCGTATCGGCCGGATGGCATGGATTACCGATATGTTGACGATGCCTGGGGCTGAATATGATTTGCTGCAAGGACTGGATGTGTTGGTAATGAATGCATTGCGTCCTCAGCCTCACCATACCCACCAGAATTTGAAGGAGGCTTTGGACAATGCACAAAGAATAGGAGCCGGGGAAACCTATTTTATTCACATGAGTCATCATATAGGATTACATGCTGATGCTGAACGGTTATTGCCGCCGCATGTGCATTTTGCATACGATGGAATGAAAATTTGTTTATAAAGCCGGCTTCAACGAATACCGGCACAATCCGTTCAACCCGCATTCCGAACATTTCGGTGTCCGTGCCACACAAACATATCTTCCGTGTAAAATAAGCCAATGATGTGCGGTGGGCACAATCTCCTTCGGAATATACTTCATCAGATATTTCTCGGTAGCCAGCGGTGTGGTGCAGGTTTGAGGAACCAGCCCGATGCGGTGGCTCACGCGGAACACATGTGTATCTACCGCCATGGCCGCTTTATTGAATACTACACTTTGGATGACGTTGGCTGTCTTGCGTCCCACTCCCGGCAGTTTGACCAGTTCTTCCAATGTTCCCGGTACTTCGCTATGAAAATCTTTCACCAGCATTTGCGCCATGCCCACCAGGTGTTTTGCCTTGTTGTTGGGATAACTTACACTCCGTATGTATTCATAAATCACTTCCGGCGTCGAAGCGGCCAATGCCTCAGGAGTCGGGAAATCCCGGTAAAGAGGAGGGGTGATCATATTTACCCGTTTGTCCGTGCATTGTGCACTCAGGATAACAGCTATCAATAACTCGAATGGGTTATTGTAATGAAGTTCGGTTTCGGCAACAGGCATCGCTTCTTGAAAATAAGCGATCACCTTGTTATAAAGTTCTTGTTTTTTCATCTTACCTTCTTTTTTCGGTTACAAATATAATTGATAAATCAATAGGGTAGAATTATTCGGGCAATTCATTTGTTTAGTTGAGTAAACTTCTTATATTTGCATAAATATATTAGATTTATGCAGCTTAACGTAAAGAATGAAACTTCTACATTGAAAGCTGTGGTGCTTGGACAACCCGGTTCCATAGGGAAGGTCCCCACGCTGGAAGAAACTTATGACGCCAAGTCATACGAGTCCGTATTGCATAACATATACCCCCATGAAGAAGATATTTTCAAAGAGATGAGATGCTTTGAAAGCGTATTGTTGAAATATGGGGTACAGGTCTATCGCCCGTGGACACTGGAGAATTGTAATCAGGTGTTTGCCCGTGATGTGGGATTTGTGATTGACGACAAGATTATTGTTTCCAACATCATCCCCAACCGGGAGGATGAGAAGGAAGCCTACGAAGTGGTCTATAATCAGATAGCTTATAACAAGATTTTCAACCTTCCCGAAAAGGCGCACGTAGAGGGAGGTGATGTGGTGCTTTACAATAATATAGTGTTTGTAGGCCTTTATACCCAGCCCGATTACCCGCAGATGAAGACGGCACGTACCAACCGGTATGCTTTTTCCTTTCTGAAAGAAATCTGTCCGGGGAAGATATTCATCCCCTTGGAGCTGAAAAAACATAATACAGATCCACGTGCGGGGATTCTGCATCTGGATTGTACCTTTATGCCGGTAGGGAAAGGGCATGCGATTATTTATAAGGACGGATTTATGTATCCTCAGGATTATCATACTCTGCTCGATTTGTTCGGCAGGGAGAATGTATTTGAAATAACGCGGGAAGAGATGTACTATATGAATACGAATGTCTTTTCCATCTCTCCTGAGGTAGTGGTTTCTGAAAAGAACTTTATCCGCCTGAATACCTTTATGGAAGAGGTATGGGGAATGACGGTAGAGCGTGTACCTTATTATGAAATATCTAAGATGGGCGGACTGTTGCGCTGCTCCACCTTACCATTAATCCGAGAAAATGACTAAACAAACAACAAACCACATTTTGATGGTGGAACCCGTGGCCTTCGGGTTCAATGAAGAAACAGCGGCCAACAATTATTTCCAGCAGCGGACAGTTGCGGCAGGTGAAACAGTACAAGCTTGTGCCTTGAAGGAATTTCGGGGCATGGTGGATAAGTTGCGTGCAAACGGCATAGAGGTAATAGCGGTGCAGGATACCCCGATACCTCATACTCCGGATTCCATATTTCCGAACAACTGGGTGTCCTTTCACGACGACGGAACGGTGGTGCTGTATCCTATGTTTGCGGAAAACCGCAGGGCGGAAAGACGGGCGGATATCTTGCAGCGGATAGAGTCGGAGGGGTTCAGCATCCGTCGGAAGGTAGATTATACAGGTTTTGAAGAAGAAAACCGGTTCCTGGAGGGGACCGGGGGAATCATTCTGGACCGGGTGAACCGTTATGCATACGCGGCTTTGTCGCAACGGGTGGACGAAGCTTTATTTGGTCGGTTCTGCAAGGAGCAGAATTTTAGTCCGGTGTCCTTTCATGCTTATCAGACTGTAAACGGACAACGTCTGCCCATTTATCATACCAATGTCATGATGTGTGTGGCGACAGATTATGCGGTCGTTTGTCTGGACAGCATCGACGACGTGGAAGAGCGTGAGCAGGTTTGTCACGTCTTGCGGCAGACAGGGAAAGAAATCATTGCCATCTCCGAGGAACAGATGCATCATTTTGCCGGAAATATGCTTCAGGTGGAGAACGGGAAAGGCGCATTGTTTCTAGTGATGTCTCAAAGTGCTTACGATTCGTTGGATGAAGGCCAGTTACAACGGCTGTCTAAGTATAACGCGTTGCTTCCCATGCCCATCCCTACCATTGAAACGCTGGGAGGAGGAAGTGCCCGTTGCATGATGGCGGAAATATTCTTGAAGAAAGAAAAACATTAAATGATAAAAAGCTTATGGATGCAAAATTATCGGCAGCTCAATTGATGGAGCTTGAGAACAAACATGGAGCACACAATTATCATCCTGTTCCTGTGGTATTGGATAAGGGAGAAGGTGTGTTTGTATGGGATGTGGAAGGAAAGAAATATTATGATTTCCTTTCCGCTTATTCGGCAGTGAACCAAGGACATTGTCATCCGCGTATTATCGATACGTTGGTAAAACAGGCGCGAAAGCTGACTTTGACTTCACGCGCTTTTTATAACAGCCAGTTGGGACGGTATGAAGAATTTGTCACCCGTTATTTCGGATATGACAAGGTTTTACCGATGAATACGGGAGCCGAGGCAGTAGAAACCGCATTGAAGCTTTGCCGCAAATGGGCGTATGAAGTAAAAAAGCTTCCCAAGGATACGGCGGAAATCGTTGTATGCCGGAATAATTTTCATGGGCGTACTACCACTATCGTTTCTTTCTCCATTGATCCGGACGCTTACAATAACTACGGACCTTTTACCCCCGGCTTTGTCGTGATTCCCTACAATGATGCCGAAGCATTGGCGAAAGTGCTGGACGAACATCCTCATGTGGCCGGATTCCTGGTTGAGCCCATTCAGGGAGAGGCAGGTGCTTATGTACCCGATGAGGGATATTTGAAAAAATGTTACGACTTGTGCCGTGCCCACAATGTACTTTTTATAGCCGATGAAGTGCAGACCGGCATTGCCCGTACAGGCAAATTGCTGGCTTGTGACTATGAGAATGTTCATCCGGATATCCTGATTTTGGGAAAGGCTTTATCGGGTGGGGCCTGTCCTGTTTCTGCGGTATTATCATGCAATGAAGTGATGGATGTTATCCGTCCGGGGCAACATGGCTCCACTTTTGGCGGAAATCCTATTGCTGCGGCAGTGGCTGTTACGGCGCTGGAGGTAGTACGGGACGAACAGTTGGCGGACAGGGCATACAGGCTGGGACTGATATTCCGGGAAGAGATGAGAAAACTGTGCGAAACATCTCGTGTGGCTTCTTTTGTCCGGGGCAAGGGATTGCTGAATGCGTTGATAATCAATAATGATGAAACGAAGGATTTGGCGTGGGAGATTTGCTTGAAATTGGCCGAAAACGGTTTGCTGGCCAAACCGACACATACGAATATTATTCGTTTTGCTCCGCCATTGGTGATTACAGAGGAACAATTAAAGGAGTGTATCGAAATTATAAAGAAGACGATTGCTTTGTTTGAATAAAGGATTTTTTATCCTGTCTTTTAGGGGTGGATTCAATCTGCCCCTAAAATCGTTTTCACTGATACCCACCTGTTTGTGACGCTTCATCTTTCATTGTTCCATACTGTTTGGCTATAGAAAAGGTAATTATTTGATGAGGCTGTTTCTTCTTGATAAGAATATTTAATGCAGTTATATCCGGTTAACTCGGAAATAATTTCTATCTTTGCACCCCGAATTAAAAAATAGACGTATGATGCCGTGAATAGCGGTCGTGTATTCTAGAACACCACGTAAAAAACAGGAGAAATGAAGAATAATAATACTGTATCTGTATCGTTCATGTTGCTTGGCATACTGTTTTGTGTATGTCTTGTCGCAGCAAATTTATTGGAAACCAAAGTTGTCCAGATCTGGAAAATTACGGCAACTGCCGGACTGGTTGTATTTCCTATCTCTTACATTATCAATGATTGTATAGCCGAAGTATGGGGCTTCCGCAAGGCACGTCTTATCATTTGGATGGGCTTTGCCATGAATTTCATGGTGGTAGCTTTGGCGCAGCTTGCCATTCTGATGCCCGCAGCTCCGTTTTGGGAAGGAGAGGAGGGCTTCAACTTCGTTTTCGGCATGGCGCCCCGCATCGCTGTAGCCAGTCTGACCGCTTTCTTGGTCGGCTCTTTTCTCAATGCCTATGTCATGAGTAAAATGAAGCTGGCTTCGGGAGGAAAGAACTTTTCACTTCGTGCCATCACTTCTACTTTGGTGGGTGAGAGTGCCGATTCCATGATTTTCTTTCCTGTTGCCTTTGGAGGTTTGATGCCTGTCGGTGAACTGATAAAGATGATGGTTATTCAGGCAGTGCTCAAGACACTCTATGAAATTATTATCCTGCCCGTTACCATCCGTGTGGTAAATTACATCAAGAAGGTGGATGGCAGTGATGTCTTTGATGAGCATATCTCATACAATGTATTGAAAATCAAAGAACTTTAATAAGATGCTGATGTGTCAGTGTGCCGGTTAGCCAATTACCATGCGGTATATGGCGCAGCATATCCACATAGCGCGGCAATTGGCACATTGGCGTATTAGTAAATTGAAAAATTGTCAACAATGAATAAAAGTGACGCATTGGTTGTGTTCAGCGGAGGGCAGGACTCAACCACTTGCCTGTTTTGGGCAAAAAAACATTTCCGCAAAGTGTATGCTTTAAGCTTTATCTATGGACAAAAGCATGTGAAGGAAGTGGAGCTGGCCCGTGCTATTGCCGGAAAGGCAGGGGTGGAGTTTAAAGCGATGGATGTTTCCTTTATAGGCAACCTGGGTAAAAATTCGCTGACAGATACTACGATAACGATGGATGAGGTGAAGCCTGCCGATAGTTTCCCTAATACGTTTGTGCCGGGGCGGAATTTGTTCTTTCTGAGCATTGCGGCTGTCTATGCACGCGAATTGGGAATCAATCATATCGTGACCGGTGTGTCACAGACAGACTTCAGCGGTTATCCCGATTGCCGGGATGCTTTTATCAAGTCGCTGAATGTGACATTGAACCTTGCCATGGACGAGCAGTTCGTGCTTCACACTCCGTTGATGTGGATTGATAAAGCGGAAACATGGGCGTTGGCGGACGAATTGGGCGTGCTCGATTTGATCCGGCATGAAACGCTGACTTGCTATAATGGCGTACAGGGGGATGGCTGCGGTCATTGCCCGGCCTGTAAGCTCCGTCGTGAAGGATTGGAAAAGTATCTGGAGATAAAGGCGGAAAGAGAGAAATGCTAGGATAAACGAAGGTGTTTTCTCTTTGTATGAAAGGTGTTCCTTTCTTGCCGGGTATATCGTTTCACTTTAGTGAGCAAATTTTATCACTGAAGTGAAGAAGTTTCATCACTCAAGTGGTACAGTTTCATCACTTCAGTGAAACGATGTACTTGACAGGGAGAGAATTTCTATTCCAAGGTATGAAAGAGAAAACATGAATATGAAAAAAACAGATTTTAATGGAAAGAAAAGATGAATTGACCCTTCTCGGGTCGAAGACCGAGTACAGGCAAGATTATGCTCCCGAAGTGTTGGAGTCCTTTGTGAACAAACATCCCGGAAACGACTATTGGGTACGTTTTAACTGTCCCGAATTTACCAGTTTGTGTCCTATTACAGGACAGCCCGATTTTGCGGAAATCCGTATCTCCTACCTGCCTGATGTGAAAATGGTGGAGAGCAAGAGCTTGAAGCTGTATTTGTTTAGTTTCCGTAATCATGGCGATTTTCATGAAGATTGCGTGAATATCATCATGAAAGATTTGATTAAGCTGATGGATCCTAAATATATTGAGGTGACGGGCATTTTTACTCCGCGCGGTGGTATTTCCATTTATCCGTATTGTAATTACGGCCGTCCGGGTACTAAGTATGAGGAATTGGCGGAGTATCGGATGCGTAATCACGATTTATAGATGTATCTCTTGGAATGAATAGATAGATTGTGGACTCAAATATTTGCTGGTTTTGAAAATTTGTTCTATTTTTGCACTCCGAAAAAAGGAGAGGTGCTCGAGTGGTTGAAGAGGCACGCCTGGAAAGCGTGTATACCCCAAAAGGGTATCCGGGGTTCGAATCCCCGTCTCTCCGCAAAAGTAGAAAAGTTAAAGTTGTAGATTCTTGAATTTGAACAATTCAAGAATTTTTCTTTTTCCAGCACTTATCTGTATGGATGATAATGCGGAAAGTGGTGAATACAAAAGGTGAATAAGAAACAGTACCCATAGTTCAGGCAGATTGATTTTATAATGGATGTAAAAACAATCTAATCGGGATATTATTATGGATATAAATTGATTGACGCAAAGGCTGGAAAAGTATAGCTTACGCTCAATGAATCATTTATGAAGGATCCCTTTCAAAATCCTTCACGACAACACATTGAAAAACAATGTATTGTGTAAATATGAAGGATTTGAAGGATTTCCCGGTGTTTTTTTATTTTAATAGGTTTTATGATAACTCCAATCCCAGTGCTTCTTTTAATTTCAGCAGATTCGGGTTTTTCTTACTCATCATCTGGAAACGTTCCACGTGGCTGTAAGCACGGATGTTCTCGGTAGGGGCACTGACACGTACCGTCATGGTGATTTTCCGGTTGTGCAGACGTTCGCGTAAGTGATTCTGAACCGATGGTATCAATTGTACCATATATTTTTCTACCATATCATTGTCTACTGTCACTTCAAAAGTCGTGTCATTCAACAAATGCGGATGCATGTTCATCATTCGTGCTGAGTTAGCCTTCTCTTCTTTGGGCAGGGCGGCTGCAAATTCACGCCAGTAATAGTCCAGATCTTTTTCATTGAAAATATAATCTTCGTATGTGGCATCGTTTTGGACAGCGGTGCTTGCCGCTTTTGCTTCTTGCTTCTCCGCGGCTTGCTGTTCGTGCAAAGGACGGCGCAGGGATATACCGAGTGAGCCCGCCTTGAACACCGGGATTTTTTTCTCTTCTCTGGTCTGAGGCAGCGGGCTTGGACGGTTTGCGTTCATACTGCCGGCTGTACTTGTACCCTGTAGCTGAGGAGCGGCAGTTGCTGCGGTCTGTGCAGCGGCAGTTTTAGCCTGAGGCTGTGACTGCGTGGCGTCTGTGGAAGCCGCTTGCTGCGTAAATAGGGGTTTTAATATCTTCTTAGGGCCACGCCCACCACTTGCATCGTCGGCATCGGGCAGAGTGAGTTGGGCGCATTGAATCAGTGTCAGTTCTACCAGCAGACGTTTGTTTTTGCTTGCACGATAGTTCAGGTCACAATCATTGCATAGCTTCATGGCACGGTACAGGAATTTCTGGTCGCATTTTTGTGCTTGTTCTTTATAGCGGTCGCGGATACCGGCGCCTACTTCCAGCAATTGCAGGGTGGAAGGGTCCTTGCTCACCAGCAAATCCCGGAAATGAGAGGATAGTCCGGTGATGAAATGACTGCCGTCAAATCCTTTTTTCAATACGTCGTTAAAAAGCAGCATGGATTCGGGAACTTTGTTTTCAAGCAACAAATCGGTCAGCTTGAAATAATATTCGTAATCCAAGACATTCAGGTTTTCAATCACACTTTTGTAAGTGATGTTCCCACCTGTGAAGCTGACTACTTGGTCGAAGATGGAAAGAGCGTCGCGCATACCACCGTCGGCTTTCTGTGCGATGACAGTCAGGGCTTCGGGTTCGGCGTTGATATGTTCCAGTTTGGCAACGTATTGCAGATGGTCGATAGTGTCTTTGATGCCGATGCGGTTGAAGTCATAAATCTGGCAACGGCTCAGAATAGTCGGCAGTATCTTATGCTTTTCCGTTGTGGCAAGGATGAAGATGGCATGATGAGGCGGTTCTTCCAATGTTTTCAGAAAAGCATTGAAGGCGGCTTGCGACAACATGTGGACCTCATCAATGATATATACCTTGTACTTGCCGATTTGTGGCGGGATACGTACCTGCTCAATCAGCGAACGGATATCTTCTACCGAGTTGTTGCTGGCGGCATCCAGCTCATGTATGTTGTAAGAACGCTGTTCGTTGAATGCCAGACAAGACTCACACTGATTGCAGGCTTCGCCTTCGGCAGTGGGGGTCTGGCAGTTGATGGTTTTGGCAAAGATACGTGCACACGTTGTTTTTCCCACTCCACGCGGTCCGCAGAACAGGTAGGCATGTGCCAGCTTGCCGGTGGCAATAGCATTTTTTAAGGTGATGGTCAACGCGCGTTGTCCCACAACCGATTCGAATGTAGCGGGACGATATTTTCGTGCCGATACGATATAATTTTCCATAAGCGGAGTTCTTTTTTCTAATATGAGTTCTGCAAAAGTACATAAATTATCCGTTTTTATGGGTAGGATTGCTTGAAATATTTCTATCTTTGCAAAAATCAAAAAAGGGATTCTTTGTATGAGCAAATTGCTGACTATTTGGAACTACATCCGGCGCCATAAGTATATGATTACGGTGCTGATCTTTATTGTAGTTATTGGTTTTCTGGATGAGAACAGCTTGATTCAGCGGGTAAAGCATCGCAGTGAGATCAGCGCGCTGAATAGTGAGATAGAGAAATATAGAAAGCAATATGAGGAAGATACGGAGAAACTGAAGGAACTGACCACGAATCCTGAGGCTTTGGAGAAAATAGCACGCGAGAAGTATTTGATGAAGAAGCCCGACGAGGATATTTTTGTGTTTGAAGAATGAGTAAATCTTATAATATAATTTCGATGGCAGGGGCAGTCCTGCTGCTGGCAGGTGCGGTGTTGCAAATCACCCGGTGGGAGCTTGCGCCTTATCTGTATACGCTGGGTGCTGTGATGTTCGGCTATGTGCAGGTCATGGGGAATCGTTATGATGGAAGGAATTTTATCATCAAGCGTTTGCGTAGACAGCAGATTTTCGGGGCTGTCGCACTGGTCTTTACAGGAGTATTGATGTTTACCATGAAACGTAACGAATGGATTGTTTGTCTTTCCATTGCCGCTGTCCTGGAACTTTATACGGCTTTCCGTATTCCGCAGGAGTTGGAGAAGGAAAAACGTTAAGAAACCAGTGTCATTTCTTGTCCGCGTTTATAGAGGCTTATCTTGTGGAAAATAGGAGAACGCGGACGACACTTGTTACGTGTGGTCCGCGTTCTAAAAAATAGTTGTCCGGTATTGTTATTCCACAATGGTCATTTCATCTACCAAGTGTTTCGCTCCTGCAAACTTATCAATAATAAATAAGGTATAGCGGATATCCACACAGGCTGCACGTTGTAACTGGGGATTGTAAGCAATGTCACCGGTCAGTCCTTCGTAGTTGCGGTCAAAGCCGGTACCGATCAATTCCCCTTTGTTATTGAAAACGGGGGAGCCGGAATTACCTCCTGTATTGTCTGTTCCTGTAACAAAACAGATGGGCATTTCACCATTTTTCATGGCATAGCGCCCGAAGTCTTTCTTGTTATACAAGTCCTTCAGTTTGGCCGGAACCACGAATTCATAGTTGTTCGGATCCTCTTTTTCCATCACTCCTTTCAACGTGGTGTAATAGTTGTATTCCATACCGTCTTTGGGGCTGTATGAACCTACTTTACCATAAGTGAAACGTAACGTGGAGTTGGCATCCGGATAAATAGGAGTGCCTTCATGCTGTTTCAGCTTCATCATACCCTCTACCCAGGTTTTATGGGCCAGATTATAAGCATCGGTTTCGGCTTTCATGGCTGCATCGGTATCTGCATAACCTTGGTCTACTGATTTGGCATATTGCACCATCAGGTCATTTTCCAATGTCTTGGCATCCGGCTTTGCCACAAAGTTGTCAAAGGCTTCACGGCTTCGGAAGATGGATGTATCAAAACAAGCATCGACAAAGGCGTCAATGTTTCCTTTGAATTCTTTGTCTATTACTTTAAAGATGCTGATGCGCTGTTCGGCCGGAATTAATTCTGCGTAAGTTTTCAGCAAAGCTTTGGAAACTTTACGGTCTATTTCGGGATTATAGTCTTTATTGAAAAATTTATCGGCTTGTTTGATCAGTGTGCTTAATGCATGATCCAGCGGATTGATTTCTTTAGTAGCATGAGGTACTTTATATCCTTTTTTCAATGCTTGCAGGACTTTGTCTGTGGAAGGAATCTTATAGAATTCCGTTCCCAGTTTGCAAACTTCGTAAATGGCTTGCTGATGATATACGGCATCCCGGCGTTTGCTCACGATTTCCCGGATAGCATCGAAGGCTTTCTGGTAGGCGTCAGTACCCGTCTCACGTCCGTAAGCCAGAAGCTTTTCCTGTTGTTTCTTTTTCGTATCAAGTACTTTCAGCTGAACCAGTCCTTCGTTCATACCGATAGCATTCTTCCAGTAATTGGCTGACGAGGCGTATTTGCTGGCATACTGGATGCGTACTTTATCACTTTTCAGCATCTCTTCCAGCAGATTATTCAATCGTACGGTGCGGACGGTCTTACGCATGAAGTTGGTAGTCTGCATACGTTCTTCCACTTCGTCCGAAATCATGTATCGCCAGTTGCGTCCGGGAAATCCCATTACGAAAGTGAAGTCTCCCTCTTTGACTCCTCCCAGGTTGATGGTCAGATGTTTTTTCACCTTCAAGGGTACATTGCTTTCGTTATAGTCAGCAGGTTTACCGTCGGGTGTTGCATAAATGCGGAACATGGAGAAATCGCCACAGTGACGGGGCCACATCCAGTTATCGGTGTCAGCTCCGAACTTTCCGATGGAGGAAGGAGGAGCGCCTACCATACGGACGTCTTTATAGATGGTCTTTATAAACAAGTAATAGCGGTTGGCTCCGTAGAAAGGCTTTAGTTCCAAAGCGGTGAACGGAGTGATCTCTATATTTTCTTGTTCGGCAAAACGTTTGGCTACTTTGCTCAGATAGGAGGGGGACAGGTAGTTCAGTCCTTCCGGGTCCTCATCTTTGGCCAGTTGTTCCTTTACATAAGGAGTGACGTCCAGAATTCTGTCTATGAAGGTGACAGTCAGCCCCTTGCAGGGAAGTTCTTCTTTGCGGCTCATAGCCCAGAAGCCGTCAGTCAGATAGTCGTGTTCTACCGAACTGTGTTGCTGGATATAGCTGTAACCGCAATGATGATTGGTCAGCACAAGACCTTCGGCAGAAATGATTTCACCGGTACAACCACCTCCGAAATGCACTACAGCATCTTTCAGGCTGATGCTGTCCGGACAATATACTTTATCAATGCTGATATCCAGTCCCATATCATACATGGTGGCTGCATTCTGTTCTTTCAGATCAGTCAGCATCCACATCCCCTCGTCGGCATGGCCGGCAAGGGTTGTGAAAGTAAATAGCGAGAGTAATAGTATCTTTTTCATTATTCAACAATAGTCATTTCGTCAATCAGGTGTTTGCATCCGCCCAATTTGTCGATGATGAATAATACATAACGTATATCCACTGCGATACAACGCTGTAAGTTGTTGTCGAAATTAATGTCACCACTCAGTGATTCCCAGTTGCCGTCAAAAGCGGCACCGATGAGTTCGCCGTTACCGTTGATGACGGGAGAACCTGAATTACCGCCGGTAATATCATTGGTAGTCAGGAAACAAGCAGGCATATCACCGTTGGGCAATGCATAACGTCCGAAATCTTTTGTTTCATACAATTCTTTCAGTTTGGCGGGAACAACAAATTCCGGATTGGTAGGATCCTCTTTTTCCATGACACCTTTCAGCGTAGTGTAGTATTTATAGTGTACGCCGTCTTTGGGATTGTATGATTTCACATTGCCGTATGTCAGACGGATGGTGAAGTTGGCATCCGGAGCTTTGGGTTCCGGTGAATACATTTCACACAGACCGCGTACATAAGTTTTGTGTAATAAATCCATGCCTTTCATCGATTCAGCCAGTTCGTTTCCCAGCTTGTCCATCAAGTCATATTTAGCCCGTACGTATGCAGTCATAGGATCTTTTTCTATGGCTTTCACGGTAGGTTTCTTGATGAATTTATTGAAATTCGCTTCGTTGGAGAAGATGGAATTGTCATAACAATGGTCTACGTATGCGTCATAGTTACCTTTAAAATCCTTCTGGATGGTAGTATAGAAGGCAGGTAAAGCATTGGCAGGAACCATTTCGGCATACAGGGGCAACAGAGCTTTGGCCACTTTGCGGTCTACTTCGTGATCGTAGTCTTTGTTATGTATATCGGCATATACTTTTTTCAGCGTTTCAATATTTTTATTAATCGCTTCTTTATCTTTATTTTTGATTGCGTCTTTCAGCTTGTCCAGAATCAGATAAGGAGTGCCGAATTCTATACCTCCTTGAAAGACTTCACGGAAACAGGTGTAGTTATAAAGAATAGGATTACTCTTTTCGATGGCGGCATCAATTTCGCTGACTACTTTTTCATAATCAGTGTTGCCTTTGGCTTTAGCAAATGCTGCGAACTTGGCTTCCTGTTCTGCTTTTGTTTCCAATACCTTATTGTCGATAATGGCTTTATTCATGCCGATAGAGTTTTTCCAATAGTTGCTGGAACCTGCATATTTGCTGGCGTATTGGATACGTACTTTGTCACTGGCAGCCATTTCTTTCTTCAGTACATCCTGACGCACACCACGTATGCGGATACGGGGTTCGTTGGTGGAATGCATCCGTTGTTTCACTTCACTTTGAGTCAGATAGCGGTTGGTGCTTCCGGGGAATCCCATAATCATGGCATAGTCACCCTCGTTAATACCTTTCAGTGAGATAGCCAGATGCTTTTTGGCTTTCAGAGGAACATTGTTTTCATTATATTCTGCCGGTTCGCCGTTGGCATCCGCATAAATGCGGAAGACGGAAAAGTCGCAAGTATGGCGGGGCCACATCCAGTTGTCTGTTTCACCACCGAATTTACCGATGGATGAAGGCGGAGCGGCAACCATGCGTACGTCGCTGTAGGTTTTCAGATAAATCAGATAGAATTTATTGCCTGCATAGAAAGGCAGAGCTTGTGCGCTGATACCCGCTTTTCCGTTCAGGTCACTGGCTTTCAGTTCCTCGTCGGCCAGTTTTTTCAGGAAGTCGTATTCAAAGGTTTCCTCTTCTTTTACTTCGCCTGATTTTACTTTATTGTTTACTTTATCTGTGACATCGACAATGCGTTCTACAAATTTGAACTTCAATCCCGGAGTCGGTAGCTCTTCTTTGCGGCTTTTTGCCCAAAAACCGTCAGTCAGGTAGTCATGTTCTACCGAGCTATGTTGCTGTATCGCTCCGTAGCCACAGTGGTGGTTGGTCAGGATCAGTCCGTCCGGTGAGATGATTTCACCGGTACATCCTCCTCCGAAAATGCCTACTGCATCTTTTAATGAAACGCGGTTCGGGTTATAAATGTCGTCTGCTTCCAGCAGTAAGCCTTGTGCTTTCATGCGGTCTGCCAAATGCTGCTCTTGCATCAGTTGCAACAGCCACATACCTTCGTCTGCCTTCGACGGCAAGAATGCTACACACATCAATGCGAGCAATAAAAGTTTGAATTTTTTCATGTTGTGTACTAATTGTTATTTCTTTATCCTTATATCGGTTACAAAAATAGAAAAAAAGAGGGAACTTTGCACTATAAATTGCCTTCTCGGTAATAATCTTCTATTTAGTTTTAAATTTTAATAAAATATTTTTGTCACTAAATTATAGATTGTACCTTTGTATGCGAAAAATAGTAATGGGGCGTAGATAAGCATGAATAAACTTTTTTTCTCTGTGGTATCTTTATTGGCTTTTACTTCATGTGCCAGTGAGTATAAGATAGAAGGTAGTTCTTCTGTTTCTCGTCTGGATGGGAAAATGCTATTTGTAAAAGTTCCTAGTGGAGACCGGATGCTGAGTATTGATTCGGCAGAGGTAATTCATGGAATGTTCAAGATGGAAGGTATAACCGATTCTACTTCAATGGCATCCTTGTATATGGATGATGAGAGCATCATGCCTTTTGTCATTGAAAAAGGGAAAATATCCATCAGTATTGATAATGCCCGTATTGTAGTTACCGGAACTCCGTTGAATGATCGTCTGTATGATTTTGTGGGAAAAAAGACTTCTTTGGATGACAGGGCATACGAGTTGGAGCGTCAGGAGAGCCGTATGATTATGGATGGAAAAGCACCGGATGAAATTCAACGTGAGATAACGAGAGAACGTGAGAAACTGGCTGCTGAAATGAATGCATTGGCTAAGGAGTTTATCCAGAAGAATTATGATAATGTATTGGGACCGGGTGTTTTCATTATGTTGTGCAGCAATTTTCCTTATCCTGTCATGACTCCCTTGATTGAGGAAATTATAGAGGAGGCTCCTGACCGATTTAAAAATAACTCCTTGGTAAAGGATTATGTGACAGTAGCCCGTTCGAATATGGAAAAATTAAAAGCTCCCCATTAATGAGGAGCCTTTTTTTATCTGTCTTGGTCTGGATTGTCTATTTTTCCTTGATATTTTTCAGGTAAGTCTTTCTCAATTTCCCTGTAAGCCTCTTCCATGGTTGCTTTGATGTTTTCCATTCCCTGGCTTTGCGGATAAATGGGCTTATGTACGACTAATGTCATAGGATGCCAGGATACAAAACCGCCGGTACGGGGAAGAATATTAAAGGAGCCGATAATAGTGAGTGGTACTACGGGAAGTTGCAAATCATCTGCCAGTTGGAAAGCACCTTTCTTAAAATATCCCATGTGCCCGGTAAAAGTACGTGCACCTTCGGGAAATACCACTAGAGAAGTTCCATCCTGTAGTACGTGACGGGCATGTTCTATGGTTTCTATTACCTTCTTGGGACCGGATTTATCAACGAATATATGTCCGGCAGCTTCACAGGCTTTGCCGACGAAAGGCATTTTGCGCAGACTTTTTTTCATCATCCATTTAAAGTTTCGTCCCAGAAAACCATAAATCAGGAAGATATCGAAAGAGCCTTGATGATTGGCTACAAACACATAGGATGTTTTTTTAAGTACTTCCGGATGTCCTACTACCTTGACAGGAATAAGTAATACATAGCAGAAAAGCTGTGACCATATTTTTCCCGGATAATATCCCCAAAAATGCGGATTGCCTATCCATGAACCAATAATGGTAACTATTGCTGTAAGTATGGTTAATACCAGCAAAATGGGAAGTGCTATGAATAGTTGGTATAAAATATATAGTACTTTCATTTGTCTGAATTTTAGTTGTACAAAGATAGAAAAACTATTTTATATTTTATGTAACGTGATTACTGTAATTTCCGGCCATGCTCCAAGGCGCATAGGGAACATCAGGTAGCCCAAACCAATATTGACAAACAAGGATTGTTTTCCTTCCTGGTATAAACCGTTGTGTTCGGGATATACGAATTTAGCAGGAGAGAAGCCAAACAGGCTGAACTGCATTTCATGGGTGTGGCCTGAAAGCATTAGCTGTACATCACTTTCCGGCAAGACTTCTCTGTGCCAATGAGTGGGGTCATGGCTCATTAATATTTTATACATTCCTTCCGTTCCTTTTAATGCTTTCTGCAGATCTCCATAATTGGGAAATGGGGGATTTCCGCTGTTCTCTACACCTGCCAGGGCTATACTGTCTCCATGATGATGTAGAATGACATGATCGTTATTGAGTATTTTCCATCCCATGGCAGCCTGTTTGGATTTCAAGCTGTTCAGGTTGGCTTCTTGAGCTTCTTCCGTTTCCCATTTTATATAAGGGGAATAGTCATGGTTGCCTAAAACGGAATACACTCCGTCTTTTCCTTTTATCTGTTCTAGAATAGGGATAAATTCGTCCAATTCCGTTGCCACGTTATTGACCAGGTCACCTGTAAAAAGTACCAGGTCGGCATGTTGTGCATTAATAAGGTTTACAGCCTTCTGTAAAGCAGCACCGTTGCCAGTCCAGCTGCCGGAATGGATATCAGATATTTGTACAATGCGGTAGCCGTCAAAGCCGCTGGGAAGTTCATCGGAACTGATGGTTACCTCCCTGATTTGAAAATGCTGTTTTCCTTCGGTTGCTCCATATATTACATATATTAACGAGGCTAAAGCCAATCCTCCTGCTACATATCCTCCATACAGTTTTTTGCCGGAGATGATATATAGGAGCTTCATAAACAGGATAACAATGACGAAAAGTGCCTTGGGTACGGAGAAACAAAGAAAAATCAATAAGAAATTGCTAAGTCGCTGCATGGAATCCGGACGTGGCTCATGTATAGAAAAGACTAATGTCATTCCCAATAAAAGAAACAGACTGGGAAGCCAATAAGCCCAATGTGTCCATTTTTGGGAAACACGGCGTATATATGCCTTGTATATATACATATCGGGCAATATCAGTAGCAGTAGAAAAAACAGAAATAACTTTATCAGCATCATAATTTATTCGTTTTTTATAGATTGGCGGCGAGAAACTTTTTAGTTTCTTCTATACTCATGCCCCGGCGGGCGGCGTAATCTGCCAATTGGTCTTCACCTATTTTTCCGATGGAGAAATAGCGGGAAGCCGGATGGGCAAACATGAGTCCGCATACAGAGGCATGGGGCTTCATCATACCATTCTCGGTCAATGAAATTCCTATTTGCTTCATATCCAGCAACTCGTCTAATAGGAAATTGACGGATTGGTCGGGCAAGGAAGGATAACCTACGGCAGGACGTATCCCTTGATATTTTTCATTATGCAGGTCTTTTACGCTTAGGTTTTCATCAGGTGCATATCCCCAAAGTTTTTTGCGTACATCTTCGTGCAGTTTTTCGGCAGTAGCTTCCGCCAGTCTGTCGGACAATGTTTGCACTAACATACGTTTGTAATCGTCTTCTGCATAGAGCCGCTCCATTTCTGCATCTACCGTAGTGGCGAATGCTCCTACTTTGTCTGTGATACCCGATGATAATGGACGCACAAAGTCACTCAGACATAAAAACGGGTCATCTTCTTTCAATTTTGCTGTTTGTTGACGCAAAAGCGGAAAACGCTTGCTGTTCAGCAGCAGATCATCTCCGTCGGCATTGGCATCCATGATATTGACCACTCCGTGGGTCTGATACGCTGCATCCAGTTCATTCAACATCCGATTTGCCTCTTTGAAAAGCTGCATGGCTTCACTGGCTTTCGGACGGTCTTCTTCCGCAAAACCGGTGAGCCACATGGCCCGGCATGAATCACATCCATGTATGTCCGCAATGGCGGCAAACTTGGGTTGAAAGCCCCATGCATGGAAAAAATAAATCCAGTTAATGTATTCGCTTACTTCGTGAATCTTGTAATTTACAATCATCTTTTAAACCTTAATTCTTGTCCGCGATGACTTTGGTCTACCTTGTTGTCACTGTAAACCAGATCACCATTGACGAATGTTTTTTCTACCCGTGTGTGGAATTTCTGTCCTTCCATCGGAGTCCATCCGCATTTGCTTAAAACGCAGTCGGCAGTTACAGTCCATTCATGATCCGGATTTACCAATACGAGGTCGGCTTGATAACCGGGGCGGATGTAGCCTCGTCTTTCAATATGATAAAGTTCGGCCGGTGCATGGCACATTTTCTGAACCAGTTGCTCTATGCTTAATATGCCTTCGCGTACTAATTCCATGATAGCTACTAATGAAAACTGTATCATCGGCATACCCGATACGGCTTTCAATGCTCCCCCTTCCTTTTCTTTCAGTAAGTGAGGGGCATGGTCGGTACCTATTACATCTATCAGATTGGTAGACAATGCTTTGCGTAAAGCATTCCGGTCTTCTGAAGTTTTGATGGACGGATTGCACTTGATACGTCCTTTCAATGTTTCATAATCTTTGTCATAGAAGTATAGATGTGACACGCAAGCTTCCGCCGTAATCTTTTTTTCACTCAGGGGTTTGTCTTCAAGCAAATCCAGTTCTTGTGCGGTGCTGATGTGCAGGATGTGCAGGCGGGCATTGTTTTCTTTTGCCAGCCGGATGGCCAGTGAGGAAGAATATGCACATGCTTCCGCACTACGTATCTGCGGATGGTATTTTATATCAGGATCTTCTCCATATTTTTCTTTGAAGGCTGTTGTATTGGCACTGATTATAGATTGTTCTTCACAATGTGCTGCAATCAGCATACCTGCATTGGCAAATACTTTTCTAAGTACTTCCATGCGGTCTACCAACATATTTCCCGTGCTGGCTCCCATAAATAATTTAACACCGCATACCCGGCTTTTATCTAGTGTGGGGAGTACATCCGCATTCGTATTGGTTGCTCCGAAATAGAATGAATAGTTTACGATGCTTTTGGTTGCCGCATCCGCAAACTTGGCATTCAAAGCTTCCAGGGTCGTAGTTTGCGGAGTGGTGTTGGGCATGTCCATAAAACTGGTGACGCCACCTGCTGCCGCCGCTGTGCTTTCAGTATGTATGTCGGCTTTATGAGTCAGTCCCGGGTCACGGAAGTGTACATGATCGTCTATTACTCCCGGCATCAGATAATAGCCTTTCGCATCTATTATTTCTCCACAAGGCTGGGAGGGAACTGTTTCTTCTGCCAGCACTTCAGCTATGACTTCATTCTCAATCACTATCGAACCGTGAAAAATCTTGCCTTCATTCACAATCCGTGCATTCTTTATCCATGTACGTTTCATACTGTTTTCTTTTGCGGGTATTTGCGGAACCAGCTACCCAGTTTTAATTGAATGACTCCTAATACAGCTTCACCGAAGATACTTCCGTTCATTTTTGAAGTACCTAATTCGCGATTGACAAAAATCACAGGAACTTCGGCTATCTTGAATCCGCACTTGTAAGCAGTGAACTTCATCTCAATCTGGAATGCATATCCTTTAAAACGGATGCCATCCAGACCGATTGTTTCCAAGACTTCACGGCGATAGCATTTAAATCCGGCGGTAGTATCATGTATGGGTAACCCTGTGATAATCCGTACATATTTGGAGGCGAAGTAGGACATCAGCACACGCCCCATCGGCCAGTTCACTACATTCACACCACTGACATAGCGTGAACCGATAGCTACATCATAGCCTTCAACGGCACATTTGTTATACAGCCTTGGCAGGTCATTCGGATTATGACTGAAGTCAGCATCCATTTCAAATACAAAATCATATTGATGCTCTATCGCCCATTTGAATCCGGCAATGTAAGCAGTACCCAGTCCTAATTTACCTTTACGCTCAATCATGAAAAGACGGTCGGGGAATTCTGTTTGCAGTTTACGGACAATGGTTGCCGTGCCGTCTGGTGAGTTATCTTCAATAATCAATATGTGGAAGAACTTTTCCAGTCCGAATACAGCCCGGATAATGTTCTCTATATTTTCCTTTTCGTTATAGGTGGGTATAATAATAATACTATCGGATTTCTCCATACATTTTTTGTATTAGCTGAATAAATATCATACAAAAGTAACTATTATATTAACACTCCCGTCAGAATTTAATTTTATTAATTAAAAAAAGAGGATTACCCCTGCTTGGCGCACGGATAATCCCCCTATTTAACAGAATAGTTTAGAAATCTTTAGAATGCCACACCAAGGCGGAAACCGAAATTGTTTAATTTATCCATATCATAGTTAAATACGGTTCCCTTGTTGGTAGAGTAGCTGTAGAATGCTGCCAGATGGAAGCCGATACTGTTTGTCCAGGGGTAGATATTCACACCGACTTCTGGTGATACATAGAAACCCCAAGTGTTGTCTTTCACTTCGTAAATGTAAAAGTCACTGGACATTTTGGTATAGTTGGCACCCAGCTTCAATCCGATATAAGGTTGGCATGCACCGTCACTGAAGCGATAGTGTGTTGCGAAACCGAAAGGCAACTGAAATACGGAATGTTGCTGGTCGGTTGTCAGGGCTGCCGAGTTGCTGATTGGTAGTGTCTGACGTGAAATATACTCATTATTGGTATGATAATTGATAAAGGCACCGATTGACAAATCCGGCAGTACATAATATCCACCTTCGAAGTTCATACCCCAACCGCTTGCTTTGTTTGCAAAGTTATTGCTGATAGGAGCGTTGAACTGCCAGTCTACATTGAAATAGGTAAACGGAGTTACCTGTGCTTTTGCCGGCAGGGCAAAGGCTATGGCGATAGCGGCTACCGCCATCAGTCTGAGAGTTAAATATTTTATAGTTTTCATATTTCCTTTTTATTTTAAATGAATACTTGTTTCACTTACATTTATTTTTTCAGATAAGGACTCTGAGTGAATGCCTGGTTGATGGCAGTAGTTGTACGGTTTACATTCAAACTGCCACTTCCGCCCAGCAACCCGCTGATGTATGCATTCCAGACAACAGTTAATTTTTCTTTTTGTCCTTCCGGAGCATTTTTTAAATTAATCATGTCGGCCAGCAATGAACCGGTGCTATAGCTGTAAGTGATAGGATAGGGATAGTACCATCCACCTCCCCAATTGCCGCCCCAGTAGCCGGGATACCAATAACCGGGATAATAGCCCCACCAGGGTCCGTCATTATAGTAACCGTGGAAATAATAAGTACTTGCTACGTAGCTTACCTGTAGGCCGAGGTCGGCTTCGTCTTTATTAGCTGCGGTGTAGCCGGCAGCGTTCATCTTAGTCTTGAATGCATTGATGATGATCTGTGCATTCTCGTCCTTCCAGTATTCAGGGTCTTTCTTGTCACCGATGATCAGGATGCTGTCGGGGATATAATAAGTACTGAAGTCATTGAACTTAGTACTAGTGTCATGACTGGTGAATACCAGATACTCATTGTCCAATTTGTCCATGTCCGGGTCTTTCTCGCAAGATACCAAGGCAAAGACCGCCAGTAGGATAGGAATTAATTTTTTCATGTCAAGTTTTTGTTTAAGTTAATACTAATTGTTTTTCGTCTAGTTTCTCTCATACAACGGCCAGCTTATGTTTTTGTTCACTAACAGTCTGTTCTTTAGTGAATTTTTTTGCAGCCAGGTTAATTAGAGTTTCTTTTTTAAAGTGTAATTTAGTTTAGAAACAGCTTTCTTGAAGTCCTTGCCAATCATTGTCAGTGCACTGTCACCCTCTGCCAGAAAGTTTGTCTTTTCGTGTCCCGGAGTAGCGGAAATTAATTGATAAACGATAGCGGTGCTGTCATTAGGAATTCCAATAATAGTTACAACTGTACCACTGTCGGTAAATGCCTGGTTACCATCTTTTGTTCCTAAATAAGTGGTCGTCAGATTGTACGTGCCCAGTGAGTCTTGGCCTGCCTCCTGAAGTGTCAGTTGATAGTTGATACCTTCGGCATCGGCAGCTGGCAGAATACCTTCATAGCTATATGTTTGTAATTCACCCAGTGTGCTGTCGTTCACAGCGAAAATAGAGTCACTTTCACTTTCGGCTATTATTTCAGCACTTTTGTTTCCTTTAGAGCCACAGGAAACAATCATGGCAGCCAAAGCTGCTGCAATAAATACTTTTTTCATTGTTAAGTCAGGTTTTTAATGGTTATTTGGGTACATAACATTTGTTATGCCCGTTTTGTTTTTAATAAGTTCTCTTTTCAGAAAAAACAAGACCATGTTTAAAATGCATTAAACACGGTCTTTAATAAATAGGGCGTTGTATCTGGATAAATCGGACTACCGTAGCCGTATGCCGTTCATACTTCTTCGAATCAGTGAGTTATAGATAATTTTTCCTTTTGATACTTGTTCTTCTGTTTGTGGCAGGTCGGGCATACTTCCTGTCGTAATATAAGCTATAGTGTTCTTCAATAAATACTCTTTGGTGTCTCCCAGTGGGTAGAGAGGGGAGATGAGATTACGTTCGCTCAATGTGAAATCGGGGGTGATTCCATTTACATAGTTGGCTTGTCCTGCCGAGTTGAGAACGTATGCCACAACCGGCCATAAAATAAAGTTGTAACGCTCATCTTGGTATGGTTCCATGGCTACATTTTTGCCAACAGTCGTTTCACCTATTACCACTACATTTTCTGTACCTATATATGGACGGAGACAATTTATGACTGCTTCTGAGGCCGATGCAGTAAATTTGCTTGTCAGTACGTAGAGCTTGCTTAAGTTCAAGTTTTCGGAAGCAAGTCCTGTATTGAGAGGGAAATCAATTTTTTGCGGGTCACTGATGTCATTATACAAAGTTGTGCAAAATACTTTCCCTAGATCTGCCGCAGGTGCCAGATAACTTCCTAAATCTGTGGCACAACTCAAATAACCACCGGGATTGTAGCGTAAGTCCAGAATAAAAGCATCGGGTGACTGTCCCTTGAACCGGGCGAATATCTGTTTCATCTGTTCCCTGTATTCTGTATCTGTTGCCTGGTTATTGGGGCCTGTACTGAATTCATTGTAGACCATATAGGCTATTTTTTTTCCGGATACTTCATATACTGTATCTATATAGAACGGATTCAATTCTACGGGGCGTGATGCCGCTACTTTGACTGTATCTGTTGCAATCCAGCTGGAATTGCCTTCCTCATCAAAAACCAAGCTTTCTCTGGCGAAAGTTGTATTGCCGCCTTCCATCAGATATCCGTAATTATTGTTGGTCAGTTCTTCTTTGCCAATGGCTGATATCCAGTTCCCTCGTTCCAATCCGGCTTCTGAGGCCGGTGAATTGGGCAGTACGAATAAAATACGGGCAAATACATGTGATGAGATTCCGGTAGGATCGGTCATTAATTCAAAATCAAATCCGTAAGTAGAAGTACGTTGCAGGTAGGAACGTGCCGCATCGGAAGCGTCCTTTATTTCTATATACGAATACGGGTCTCCTTTTCCGTTTTGTGCCTTGGTATAAACCAATTTTTGCAGGAAGTCTTCCGGTTCGGCAAAATAGTCCGTTTCCTTTATTGCCGGAATACTGTCATACCACAAATAATGCTCTTTCATTATTTGTTCTATCCATACATTCTCTCCAATTAATGCATAGTATTCCCCACTGCGGTCTTCGCCACATGAAGCCATTATAAATAAAGTGGTTAGAAGAAAAAAAGTGCTCCGTATATGCTTCATAATCTAATTCCTTTTTCGATCTGCAAAGCTAGGGATTTTATTTTAAAGTAGGGATAAGGTTTGGAATAAATAATCCAAAAAACCTTTATATAAAAAAGAAATCCGCCGGTTAGGTCAAGCAGACTTCACGGCGGACGTTCTTAATTTTTTATTTCTTTTCAGATTTCCATTTGTCAGCATATTCATTCAGAATTCTGCGGATACTGAGTCCGATTTTGATATAATCTTTCTCGTTCAGGTTGGCAAGTGATACACGTACACTCCATTCGGGTCCGTCGAATCCACCACCATTCAATACGACCAGGCCTGTTTCATTGGCAAGACGGAATACTACGTCCAATGGATTATAAGTTGTCTGCAGATGTTGTACGAATTCATCTCCGTAAAATTTCTTGGCCCATACCAGCATGTCTATTTCTGAATAATAACCGGCCCTTAGTGGATCGTCGGGGAGAATGAACCCTGTGTTGTCCCATAATGCTTTCAGACGGGTATGGATTAAATTAAGCATGGCATGACGATATGTATTTTCTTTGTCCAGTAATGAAAAAGAAGCAAAGAGTGACATCTGCATTTGTTGTGGCAAGGACAGTCCTGCTGTATGGTTCAAGGCTACTTGACGGCTGTCTGCTACCATACGGTCAATGAATTTCATGTTTTCTACTTGCATACTCAAGCTGCCATACCGTTTGGTTAGTTCGCTTTTTCGTTTGCGGGGCAGATTGGCAATCATTCTGTCGAATACATTTTTCTCATGTAAGGCAATTACAGCAAGGCGCCAACCGGTCGCTCCGAAATATTTGGAGAAAGAGTAGACACAAATTGTGTTCTGTGGCAAATCAGCCATCAGGCTGCGGAATCCGGGAACAAAAGTACCATATACATCGTCTGTTATAATCATCAGATTGGGATTCCAGCGTGTTACTACGTCTTTCAGGGCATCTACGCATTTTTTGTTCAACTGATAACTGGGTGGATTGCTTGGATTGACAATAAACAAGGCTTTGTATTTCGTGTCTCGCAGTTTATTGATATCTTCCACTTTGTATTGCCAGGTATGAAGTCCTTCTTCATTTAGAGTACTTGCAGGAATATTGAGCACATCATAATCGTAACGTGTCAATTCGGGTATCTCGATATAGGGTGTAAAGATAGGAACCATCAATGCTATACTATCTCCTTTGTGTAGCAGGAAATTTTCTTCCAGCGAGTCGAATACATAGCACATCCCTGCTGTTCCTCCTTCGGTGGCGAATAAATCGAATTTACCTTGCGGGGGTTGCCCGTTGCACATTTCCTGATTCAGGTAATCCTGTACTAGAATTTCTGTATATTTCAAGATGCGGTCAGGCATAGGATATTGGTCGCCTACAATACTTTCGGTCCATTCGTGTACCAGTTCGTCCGGATCGGCTGCATGTTCCATCAGCATATAATTATAGGTACGTTTCAATAGATCTGTCCCCGCATTTCCTTCATGCTTTTTCAGGTACTCCTCAAAACGTTGGGCTATGCCTGTTTTTTGAGGAATACCGGCAATGCCTTCGGGCATGTCCATGACCCGGCGACACTCTTCAATGCCAAAACCGCCCAAGGCAAAGAATGCTTCACGAGCCTCCGTTGCAATCCAGTTGGGATTACCTCTGCCTGCATTCAGCATGACGTGTGCCATTTTCTTCACACTTTCATCTGCCATTTCAATCAAACGGTTTTTTAATTCGAAGGGACTGATCTTTTCCAAATTCTTGTCCATTCGGGCAACGCTGCTTTTATCACTTAAATATTCCATAATGTATGAGTTTAGTTTTTTAGTTGATTAATAATACAATGACCACTCCCCATATGATGAGTAGTGTATTTCCTACGGCGTAGGTCACGGTGTATCCTAAAGAAGGTGTTTCGCTGCCTACTGCTTCTTGTATGGCGCCCAATGCAGCAGTGGTAGTACGGGCTCCTGCCGTGCACCCCAAAGAGAGGGCGGGATGGAACTTGAATACATATCTGGCTAGAATCAGCCCTAATAATAGAGGCAAGGAGGTGGCCAACGCACCTATGATAAACAACATAGGACCTACTTCTTTTAGTCCTTGTACAAAACTGGGTCCTGCAGAAATGCCGACTACGGCGATGAACATATTCAAGCCTACATTATTCAGCACCCATAAAGAGGATTCCGGTATTTGTCCGAAGGTAGGGCGTTTGCTGCGCCACCAGCCAAATACTAATCCGGCTATCAAGGCTCCTCCACTAGTGCTCAGGCTAATAGGTACTCCGCCGATATGGATTGCAAGTGCTCCGATGATACCTCCCAGTAAAATGCCGAGTCCTACAAATATCATATCGGTGGCATTGGTGGGGCGGTCTATGTATCCTAGTTCTTTTGCAGCAGATTCCACCTCTTTTTTCAGGCCGACCAATTCCAAAGTATCTCCGCAGTCGATAGTGGTTTGTGCAAAAACAGGGATATCAATGCCTGCCCGTTTGATACGGCGTATACTGACGCCATGCATAAAGCTTTGACGGCGTATGAAGTCCAATTTTTGGTTGGAATATGGCTTTTTGTGTATCATGACAGGGAGTACTTCCACAGGGAAGTCAAGCAGTTGCGGATCGACGATTTCTTCTCCAATCCAGTCTTCTTCACCAATGGCGAATTCTCTTCTTCCGCTCAGTACCACTTCGTCCCCTTTTTGTAATAATTGTCCGGGAATAATATCATTGACAATGGAAGCTCCATGTCGCATTCTTTCAACAAACAATCTTTTCCCTTGTGAAATAAAATAGGATTCTAGCTGGTCAACAGTCTTGCCGTTGCCAAACCAATCGTTCTCTATGCGGTAAGCACGAAAAACTACCGGACGGCGGGCCTGTTCAAATCCGGGCTCGTCTGCTTCACTGGTACCCATCCGGGTTTCCAACTCTTTGCAAGCGGCTTTCACTTTTTCTAATCCTCCCAACATTTTAGGACCTAAAGAAGAGAGGACCCAGGCAGAGCCTGCCGTACCGAAAATGTAAGTTACAGCATATGCCACGGGAATGATATTAATCATATCACTTTTTTGGGAAGAGGATATGTTGAGTCTGTTTATGGTATCTTCTGCTACTCCTATGACAGCAGAGATAGTTTGTGCTCCGGCCAGTAACCCGGCTGCTTCACCGGCATTATATCCCATTAAGATAGCTAATAACCAAGTGATAATCAAACAACCTACACACATGAGCGCGGCGAATCCTACTTGAGGTAAACCATCTTTTTTCAGTCCGCGAAAGAATTGTGGTCCCACTTTGTATCCGATAGCAAAAAGGAATAAAAGAAAAAACACGGATTTCACCGGTTCTTCTATTGTAATGTTAAGCTGTCCCACTAATACCCCTACTAGCAATACACTGGTGACGATTCCCAAACTGAATTGTTTTATTTTCATTTTTCCAATCCAGAAGCCTGCGGCGATTGTCAGAAAAATCGCCAGTTCTGAATGCTGTCTCAAAAGATGTATAACCCATTCCATATTTCTTTCTTATTATAATTGCTGTTTAAAACAGAGTGGGGGTAAAGAAGTTGAGTTAAAAAGCTCCAAATTGTACTTAGTTCTAATATTTTTTATTTTATTTGCATAGAGATGATACTTGACTTATGAAAATAAAGTTGTTTGTAAAATATATTTCTTTGTTAGTTCTCTTGTTTGTTGCTGATGGTTGTAAAGAAAAAAAAGCTGACACATATGTGACTAAGGTCACCGATTTAACGGGAGAGGAAGAACAAGTTTTGAAATTGGAATATGATCGTGATGGTAAAATTATAAAGTATGGGGATACCCCGGTAAGGTATGAGGGCGACCAGATAACCATCGGACAGATGGATTGTTTGAATACCGGCAATAAGCTTTGCAATGTTACGTTTCAAATAGGAAAAGGCAAGGCGAGGGAGAGTAGGGCCCGTTGTATGTTGAAGGTAGGAGAAGAGGTTTATGAAGCTGATAAACAGACTGTCTATGATTATAAAGGAGATACTATTTTTATCAATTCTGATTATCGTGCTACTTCCGATTATCGTTTCTTGAAGAAAGTGCAAGGAAAATATGTTTTTGATCAGTTGGGACGGTTGAAGGAGGTGATGACTGTTTTTACTGAGGCAAATGATAGTGTGTCCAGTTGTCATACTTATTATAATTATGATAATAACATCAACTATCAGGCGAATCTGAATTTACAGGCTTATGTGATTGATTATGATGGGGTGGATAGTTTCTTCTATTTTTTATTGAATCTTGGGCAGTTGAGGAATAGAACAGCCTTACCTAATGATATCGGATATTGTATGAATCATGGTTTAAGCACTTATAATGTGCATGCCAATTATCGTCTGGATGATGAGAATCCGGTCAGGATAGAAGTTTTATATAATTATACCAAACTTCTATCCCGAATAGATTTATCTTATAATCCTTTAAATTAATTCATCGGGAAGTATAAACAAGTCTACTTCATTGGCGCCTTGCTTTATCAAGTCTTTCTTATCTATTTGGTAAAGGCGGACAAACTCATCATGACTGTCGCATAGTTCCTGGGCTTTGCGATAATATTCTATTGATTTTTCTGTTTCATTCAGGATATAATACACATGTCCTGCATTCATCCAGTCTTCCATAATGGGCTTGGGCTCGGATATCAGCAAGTCGTAATATTTCTTGGCTTGTTGATGGTTGCCGGTAATGAAGGAACACCATCCGATGGCGCGTCGGGCATTCTGTGGCTTTTTATCCAGATACTCCACTTTGAAGAAATAAGCCAGTGCTTCATCGTATCGTTCCAGTGCCATCAGGCATTGTCCTATTTGTAGTGCCAGATTCAGACTGTCGGGCTGTGCCTGTTCCACCTTGTTATAATATTCCAAAGCTTTTGGGTAGTTTCCCTCTTTTCTATAACATTGTGCCAAATGGCGGTTATTCCATGTATTATCAGGGATCAGCAGATCTGATTGCAGGTAATAATCTATCGCTTTTTTATAGGAACCGATTTTCTGATAAATGAAACCTGCTTTCTGCCATAATTCGGCATTTTTACGATTGTATAATTCAATTGATTTATCATAGAGAATTCCGGCTTCTGCCAAGTCGTCGTGTGTGAATAGGTAATCTGCCAGTTTGTTGATATACTCTTTGTGTAACAAGGCTTGAGACAATGCTTCTTTATTCCATAAGTCCAGAGTGTCCTCAAAAATGTCATGTATTTCATGTCTTCTTGACCATAATTTGAAGAAACGGTAGAGGTCATGAATGTATTGCCGGCTCACGAATTCAGCGCGGGCTTTTGATTGTGACATCTCTTTTAAACGTTCTTTCAGTTCTTCAGAAGCTTCATGTTGTCCGTTCAATTGTTGCTGCATGAGATTCCTTTGGCTTTCCGGCATTTGTAACATGGTAAAACAAAAAGAGTATTTGTCGGAATTGCAGAATACATCCGAATTCATCAAAATGTTGAGCAGAGAGATTTTTTGTTCGTCATTTCCGAGAGATAATTTGGCGATATCCTGATATTGGGGATCAAAAGGATAGAACCAGTGAGAAATTTTGCGGAAAAACGGGAATTGTTTCAGCTGTGAAAAGGTACTCATATACACATCTGCCCCGGACATTTGCAGTTCACCTAATTCGCGCAATTTATCGGTAATGCCTGAACGGTCAATCCATTCTTCCCATTCCGGATTATGATCTTCGGCATCTTCATCCAGTCCTTCCAAATTAAGTTTGGGATTTTTCATCATTTCGGGAATGATTTCTTCACGCATCTTCTTGTCTATCTTTCGGGTTTCACGGGAAGATTGCAATAATTGAATCTGGATATGATGCAGGTTTTTGATGAACTCGGAATTTTCATTCAGTTCATTTATGCGCGACACGGCTTCAGGGTATTGAAGGATACGCTTTTCATAATAGTAGCATGTTAGTGCGATCCCTGCAATAGCCCGCTGATTCAGCATGGTATCCTGATGGGTATAGGCGTTCAATAGAAACATGAACTTGCGGATGTCGAATATTTGTAGCAGGCTCATGGTAACGGCGCTGACCATTATGGAAAGGTCGTTGACTTGGATCAATAGTGAGTTGAACAAAGTTTGCGCTTCAGCATATTCCGATTCACTCCACCGGGTGGATACCCATATTTTTTCAAATAATTCGTCTACGGCTGTTTCGTGACGTTTTCTCATGGCATCCATTTCTTCATTTATTTTGGCCTCGGTGGTATATATCAATGGTGCTGTAGCCATATCTTCTGTATACGCCTCCAGTTGCATTTGTAATTCGGCATAGCTGTGAGGAGGGCTTTGGACAAAAGTGCGCATTGTGTCATAATAGGCTCCGTAATTTTGTGTTGCCTGTACGGCTATATGGATACGGTCGGCCAGTTCGTATGCCGTGCGTAACATTTTATGGTATATTTCCACCTTATTGGGATCTTTCATCCCTTTTGAAGTATATTGCAGCATCAGGTCGTATGACGTTTGCAGGGCTTCTAGCTCATTCTTTAATTGCCAGTCGGAAGTATGGGTGGCATATCCTGTCATTTGGGATAATGCTTCTTTTAACCGATATTGGTTTAATAGTTTTATGATTTCTTCGCGCATATTTTAAAGTTCTATTTGTATGTCTTTTATAAACAAATGCGGGCAGATTTCGGTTCTTGGCTTATTTCAGCCAGGTTGCCCGTTTCCATATATATTCCATCGGACCGTGAGAGTGGTGATTCATCCACCAGCGGCAGAAAGAGAATTGCAAGATGAAGAAAACTATTCCTGCCAGGCAGCTGGCTGTGATACCAAACTGATTGTGCAATGCAAATCCCCAGTTGTAGTATAACATGGAACCTACTATACTTTGAGTAATATAATTGGTAAGGCTCATCTTTCCGTATGGCGTTATTTTCATTAATCCGTCGTGTAAGTTTGTCTTGTAAAAAGCGAAGACGACACCGGATACCAGAATCAGCATAAATGCAAAATTGGAAAGCGAGGTGATGATTAGTGAAAGAGGGGTCAGAATGGATTTATTTGTGATAAAGTCCGGTAGCATATTGCCCAACCCATATAAAGGGAAAAATGCGACGAGTGAGCCTGCAAGTACCTTGTTCCATACCTTCAAGTGCTCTTTCAAAAAAAGTCCCTTGCGCCCTATCAGCATACCGAGCAGGAAAAGGGCGGCTGTTTGGAATACCCGTCCGTGATCCCAGGCCCAGGCAAGGCTTGCCAACTGTCCTTCCCATAAATTGACACGGATGGTTTCCAGAAAATTACCATTGCTTTGCACTGCAAAAGTTGCATTCCAGAAGCTGCGGGTGGGGATGGCCGGAGTAACAAATTCCGGATCGAGACAGGCACGTATTACATAATAAAGTGGCAATGGCTGGATCAATAGCAGACATGCCAATGCAAATATCCATTTGTCTTTCAGCCGGCAAGTCAGTGGCAGGATGAAACCTACTAAAGAATAAAGGACCAGCACTTCCGCTGTGAAAAAACTGGCATTGATATTACCTATCAGGAAAAGAAGAATTAACCGCCAACAAAAACGTAGACGGAAATCATTGCCCCGTAGGCGTTGGTTGTCATCTTGAATAAAAAAGCTAAAACCGAAAAGTAAAGCGAATATGGCGTATGCTTTTCCGCCGAACATGAAGAATAACCCGTTCCAAATGGCTTTGTCCGAGAAGTTCAGCCACGCACTTTGTCCGGCTGTATCGGGAAATGAGTAGAAATTAAAATGTTCGATAGAGTGCAGGATGATGATTCCCATCACTGCCAGTCCGCGTAGCACATCAGCTACATCTACACGTGCGTGTCCTTTCAATTTTGTGTTTATTGCTTTTGTTTCCATGGGGTTATATATTAGCGTACAAAAATAGGAAAATCTTGAATAGTTGGCAAAAAAAGGAGGAAGTAATCAGATATTTCTTTAATTTTGTCCCCATCTTAAAAAAAGATATGGATATTTCGGAATTGCAACGTATTTATGCCGGTCATCCTAACACTAAGGGACTGGCTGCGTTATTGGAAGATTCCTCAGTGAGGACTATTTTCCTGGGAGGATTACATGCTTCTGCGGCAGCTTTATTTGTTTCCTCCTTTCTTAGAGAGAATAAACAGACATTTGTATTTGTACTGGGTGACTTGGAGGAAGCGGGTTACTTTTATCATGACCTGACACAGGTGAACGGTGATGAGCATATTTTGTTCTTTCCATCCTCGTATCGTCGGGCTGTTAAATATGGGCAGAAAGATGCAGCCAATGAGATCCTGCGTACGGAAGTGTTGAGCCGTTTACAGAAAGGCGATCCGCTATGTGTGGTGACTTATCCCGAAGCGTTGGCGGAGAAAGTGGTATCACAAGAGGTACTGATGGACAAGACGTTAAAACTTGGTGTGGGTGAGCATGTGGACACAGAGTTTATCACGGAAGTGCTGGCCGGTTACGGATTCGAGCATGTGGATTATGTTTATGAACCGGGGCAATATGCTGTACGCGGTAGTATTATTGACGTCTTCTCTTTTGCTTCCGAGTATCCTTACCGTATTGACTTTTTTGGTGACGAGGTAGACAGCATCCGTACTTTTGAAGTGGAAAACCAGCTTTCGAAAGAGAAGAAACAGAGCATTGCCATCGTGCCCGAGCTGACGAATGCCGCCGACAAGAGCGGGGTGTCTTTCTTTGAATTCATTCCTCGGGAAACAGTTCTGGCAATGAAAGACTTTCTTTGGGTACGTGAAAGAATACAGGTAGTACGGGAGGAGGCACTCTCTCCTCAGGCGCTTGCCGCATACGAGGGAGAGAAGACGGAACTGATGAATTTGGAACTGAAGCTGATAGACGGGGCGGAATTTACAGTACGGGCTTTGGATTTCAAACGGATTGAATTTGGTAACAAACCTACAGGAACTCCACAGGCAACGTTGGCTTTCGATACGACGGTCCAGCCTATTTTTCATAAGAATTTTGATTTGGTAAGCACTTCATTCACTGATTATCAGAAACGAGGTTACACCTTATATATATGTACCGATAGTGAGAAGCAGGCAAAGCGTCTGAAAGATATCTTTGAGGAGCGTGGCGATCATATTACGTTCATTCCGGTCAACAAGACTTTACATGAGGGCTTTACAGATAATGTATTGAAAAGCTGCTTTTTTACAGACCATCAGATTTTTGATCGTTTCCATAAATACAATCTTCGTAGTGACAAGGCGCGTAGCGGTAAGGTGGCATTGACCTTAAAAGAGTTGAGCCAGTTTGAGCCGGGTGACTTTGTGGTACATATAGATCATGGTGTAGGCCGTTTTGGCGGATTGGTACGCATTCCGAATGGAAATACTACCCAGGAAGTGATTAAACTTATTTATCAGAATGAGGATGTGGTATTTGTTTCCATTCATTCCCTGCATAAAATATCCAAGTATAAAGGGAAGGAGGGAGAAACTCCCCGCCTGAACAAATTGGGGACCGGTGCGTGGGAAAAAATGAAAGAGCGTACCAAGAGCAAAATCAAAGATATAGCCCGTGACCTGATCAGACTGTATTCGCAACGTAAACAGGAAAAAGGATTCTCGTATAGTCCCGACAGTTTTATGCAACATGAATTAGAGGCGAGCTTTATTTATGAGGATACCCCCGACCAGTTGAAGGCGACTCAGGATGCCAAAGCCGATATGGAGAGCGACCGTCCTATGGACCGTCTGGTGTGTGGTGATGTGGGTTTCGGAAAGACTGAAGTGGCTATTCGTGCTGCTTTCAAGGCTGTGGCTGATAACAAACAGGTGGCTGTGCTGGTTCCCACTACGGTGCTGGCCTATCAGCACTTTCAGACTTTCAGCGAACGGTTGAAAGATTTTCCATGTAAGGTGGATTATTTGAGCCGTGCCCGCAGTGCGAAAGATGTTTCCAGAATAGTGAAGGAACTGGCGGATGGAAAAATAAATATTTTGGTCGGTACACATAAAATCATCGGTAAAAGCGTTAAGTTCAAAGATTTAGGATTGCTGATCATTGATGAGGAACAGAAGTTCGGAGTTAGTGTGAAAGAGAAGTTGCGTCAGATGAAAGTGAATGTGGATACACTTACTATGACCGCTACCCCCATCCCCCGTACTTTGCAGTTCTCGTTAATGGGCGCCCGTGATCTTTCTGTCATTCAGACTCCGCCTCCCAACCGTTATCCCATTCAGACAGAGGTGCATACCTTTAATGAAGATATCATAACGGAAGCGATCAATTTTGAAATGAGCCGTAACGGACAGGTATTCTTTGTCAATAACCGCATACAGAATCTGGTAGAATTGGAATCCATGATCAAGCGGAATATACCCGATTGCCGTGTCTGCATAGGTCATGGACAGATGGAGCCCGAAAAGCTGGAGAAGATTATTTTCGACTTTGTGAACTATGATTATGATGTGCTGCTGGCAACCACCATTATCGAGAGTGGCATTGATATACCGAATGCCAATACGATTATCATCAACCAGGCGCAGAATTTTGGATTGAGTGATTTGCACCAGATGCGTGGACGTGTGGGAAGAAGCAATAAAAAAGCATTCTGTTATTTGTTGGCGCCTCCATTGACTTCACTGACTCCCGAGGCAAAGCGCCGTCTTCAAGCCATTGAGAATTTCAGTGATTTGGGCAGCGGTATCCATATAGCCATGCAGGATTTGGATATCCGTGGAGCAGGAAATATGCTGGGGGCGGAGCAGAGTGGCTTCATTGCCGATTTGGGTTATGAAACTTATCAGAAGATACTGGCCGAAGCGGTGAAAGAGTTGAAAGAGGATGAGTTTGCCGATCTTTATGCAGAGGAGTTGCAGGCAGCGGGAGAAGAGAAAATCAGTGGCGAGAACTTTGTGGATGAATGTCAGGTGGAAAGTGATTTGGAATTGCTTTTCCCCAATGAGTATATCCCCAGCAGCAGCGAACGTATGTTGCTTTATCGTGAACTGGACGGATTGGAATTGGATAAGGACCTGCTCGCTTTCAAGGCACGGTTGGAGGACCGTTTCGGAAAGGTTCCTCCCGAAGGGCTGGAACTTCTGCGTATCGTACCTTTGCGCAGATTGGCTAAACGGTTGGGGGTGGAAAAAGTATTCTTGAAAGCCGGACGAATGACTTTGTTCTTTATCAGTAATCAGGAAAGTCCTTATTATCAAAGTGCGGCTTTTGGCAAGGTGATTGATTACATGAGCAAGAATCCGCGTTACTGCAATTTGCGTGAGCAGAACGGCAAGCGTAGTATGGTAGTCAAGAATGTGGAAACGGTAGAGACGGCGGTAGGTATTCTGCAGGAGATGGTGAGTTTGTGATAAAAGATGTCTGTATTGGCGGAAACCGGCATTGCCGTAGAGTAAGCAGGATATGTTAACGTAAAATTGAATATTAACTAAATAAACAGCTGATTTTTAATTAATTGTTTAACGGAATTGAATTTGGGGTGTTTTATATTAAAAAATAATATAAGACACTCCTTTTTCTTTTAACTTATCTATATTTTTACTATCTTACTTCCAGTTTAAAAGCGGACACTGAGATTTTTACTCACATATTGTCTAATTTAAAAAACACTTGTTATGGAAGTGAAAAAAGCACGAAGAGCCGACCTTGAAAAGGGTAAGTCCCGTTGGCTGTTCATGGGTCTCATTGTGACGCTGTCGTTTATGTTTGTTTCGTTCGAATGGACTGAACGTAATGTAACTTACGCGATCAGTGATTTAGTCAGTGACCCGGATTTCTTTGAAGAATTAGTTCCTGTAACCTATAATCAGGATAAACCTCTGCCGCCACCGCCTCCGCCGGCTGCCGTCAACCCGGAAGAGCTCAATATAGTGGATAATAACTCGACGGAAACAGAAACCGATATTGCAGCTTCAGACCCTATGGATGCTCCGGTAATTATACCGACCCCTATTGAAGTACCCGAAGAAGTAGTGGATGAAAATGTGGAATTTGTGGTGGTGGAAGAGATGCCGGTATTTCGTAACGGTAATGCTGATTTGATGAGGTATCTGAGTGAAAACATCAAATATCCTACCGTCAGTGCCGAGCAGGGAGTTCAAGGAAGGGTAGTGGTGCAGTTCGTTGTGGGTGTTCATGGAGAGATCCTGAATCCGGTAGTGGTGAAGAGTGTGGATCCGTATCTGGACAAGGAAGCAATCCGCGTGATCAGTTCCATGCCAAAATGGAAGCCCGGCAAGCAAAGAGGAAAAGCAGTGAGGGTGAAATACACTGTTCCTGTAGTCTTCAGGCTGCAAAGTTAAGATTTAATTAGTATGGATGGAGGAAGCGTAATCTCAGAAGAGGACGCTTCCTCTTTTTTATGACAGTACGGTCGGCTGTTTATATGTGCAGGACACAGTGAAGTGTCTTAATTAAAGGGTGTATTCTAAATCGTGTTTACTTTGTTAATGTATTGTTTTATTGAAAGGTACTTGTCTGTAATTGCCAATAAATCCAATCTTAAATGATATTACGGGAATCTGAATGTGAAGAATAAATTTCGGTAAGTAGGTCTATGATATAATAGTCTGATAATCAAAATTTTCTTGTTTTAAATATTTGCAGCAAATTGGGGCTCTCTTCATAAGAGAACCCCAATTTGCTGCAAATATACGTATAATTCTTCAATCTGAAAGTTTTCGCATTAGAAAAAGTGTCTTCAAATTGGCTTAAGAATGATTATTGTTTGCAAAGGTTTTAATTCTAAGGAATATTATGTGCCACATTATCAGTTGGTTAAGATAAATTGGGGTTCTCTTATGAAGAGAACCCCTCCAAAAAGAAGAAATTTAAGGGCTTGCCTGAGCCTTATATTTCAAGATTATGAACTTAAATTGTAATGTTTTGATGGCAATAAAGAGCGATGCGGAATCTGTAAAAGTACTCCCGTCAGACAATCAAAACATAACGAGCGAAGCGCCTAAGTTACTGCTCTGCAGTTCAATCGCTTCCGGCTCAGACCTGGGGTCAAATGAAGGAGTCACGCCATTGGCGGGAATAGGAAAGGAATACCCAGAACTCAGTTGGTACTATCTGTATCTGTCTAATAAAGAGCTGAAACGCTATATCAGTGTATTCAGCGGTAGGAAAGCTGTCCGGTTCCGTACTCTATCGGGGAGTGTAGAAGAGGAATTTTTCTGTTTCAAAGTGTTTTCCTATACAGCTGCCGATCATAGGAAACGTTTTGAGCAATGTGCTTATACCAAGGAGGAATATACTGCCCGCCGTGACTCAGCCCGGGTGGTGAAAGAGGCTTTTGCTACCGGTTCCACCCAAAAATTGAATACTTTGACGGACGAGAAGGAAATTGCAGGTAATGGCTGGCTGTTTGTCTGTGCTCCCTTGGATCAGTTGGAGCGTATTCTGTCTGCCATGCTTCCCCGCCAGTATCTGGTGACGGACTATAACACGCATCGTGCGGCTGTCATCCCTCAAAGCCAGATGGAGGAATTTATCTATCTGTACGAATCCATGCCTTACAATATCGAACTGATGAACCGTCCTTTGGAGGACTATCTTCAGAAGAAGCAAAAAATTCGTATTACCGGTGGCGTTTTTCGGGGAAAGGAAGGGTGCATCATGCGTTTGCACCGGAATACCCGGCTGGTGTTCGCTTTCGGAAATATGACGGTGGCGGTGAGCTATCTTCATGCTTTTCCGTTCGAGAAGATAGAATAGCAATGGCGGACATTTTTATTCAATTAGGTATTTGTAAAAGTGTTTATATAAAAGGAATTGCTCTAAATAGAGTACTAGCCGGCCATTTACTAATCAAGTATTGCTTTTATAATGGAATCTGTAAATGCTCAACTAAATAATAAACGTATAGCCAAAAACACTTTACTGCTTTATTTTCGGATGTTGTTTTTGTTAGCGATTTCTTTATTTACATCGCGCGTTATATTTAAGGAATTGGGGGCATCTGACTTTGGATTGTATAATGTGATAGCAGGATTTGTTGTCATGCTTTCCTTTTTAAATGGTGCTATGGGCAATGCTACTCAACGTTTTTTGGCCTTTGAATTAGTAAGGAATGATATTGTAGCACTTCAGAATGTTTTCTGTCAAATACAGCTGTTACATTTGGTAATATCATTTGCTATTTTGTTATTAGGGGAAACATTAGGGCTTTGGTTTGTTAATTCTATATTGAATATACCTCCCGATAGAATATTTGCTGCAAATATCGTATACCAATGTTCTCTTTTGTCAACTCTGTTCACAATAATAAGCGTTCCCTATAATTCAATAATCATTGCACGTGAAAATATGAAACTTTTTTCCATGATGGGTCTATTGGAGGGAGGAATGAAGATAATCGTTTGTCTTATGTTGTTTTTGACATCGAAGGACAAATTAATAATTTATGCGATATGTCTTGCCCTTGCATCGGTTCTATTAAGATTAGCATATTGGTGGTATTGCCGTAGATATGAAGAAACAAGATTTCGATATTCTATTGATTGGTCTAAGTTGAAAGAGGTGGGAGAATTTGCAGGATGGTCTTTATGTGGAAGTATTTCTACATTAGCTAATATGCAGGGAATAAATGTATTGATAAATTTGTTTTTTTCTACTATTGTTAATGCTGCTAGAGGGATAGCTTATCAGATAGATGGTATCATTCGCAATTTTGTAGCCAATTTCCAAACAGCTATGAATCCTCAAATAGTAAAAAGCTTTTCTGTAGGTGATTTTTCCAAGATGCATTCTTTTATTTATTTAGGAAGTAAAATTTCTTTCTTTATACTGTATGTCCTTTCAATTCCTATTATATTCAATTTACCTTTTTTATTGCAATTATGGTTGGGGGAGTATCCTCAGGAAACTGTTGTTTTTACCCGATTGGTTTTAGCCAATTCTTTGATTGTTTCTCTTTCCGGAGTGTTGAGTATTTCCGTGCAGGCTACGGGAAAGATTAGGAATTATCAATTGACAATGGGCTTTTTCCTTTTATTAAATCTTCCTATAGCAGCAGTTTTGTTTATGTTCAAATTTCCGGCATATAGTGCCTTGTTGGTAAGTATTGTTATAGAAAGCATCCTTTTGTTTTTAAGATTGCTGTTTCTTCAAAAAATAGTGTTTTTAAATATTTCTCATTATCTGAAGAATGTATTATGTCCTGTCGGGTTGACTATTATAATCAGTTTTCCTATTTGTTATTGGTATTATGCAAATTATAGCGAAGAAACTTTTTATAGTTTCTTGATATCTAGTTTTCTATATTGTGTGGTGGCATTATTGTTTGTCTTTCTTACAGGATTGGATATGGATGAAAAAGGAAAGATTATTAAAATAATGAAGAATAAATATTTTAATTTGATATATCGTTATGGAGAAAAATAATTTTCCTTTGGTTAGTTTGATAACTCCTGGATGGAATGGGGTTTCCTTTGTCGGTAGACTTCTTGATTCAATCTTAAATCAGACATATCCAAACATGGAATACATTTATATAGATGATGGTTCAACAGATGGAACAAAGGACGTGGTTTTGTCTTATAAGGAAAAATTCCAAAAAGCAGGTATTTCATTTGAATATGTATATAAAGAGAATGGTGGGGTGTCATCTGCTGTGAATGAGGGCCTAAAACGGGTGAAAGGTGACTATTTGTGTTGGCCGGAATACGATGACATATTGATTTCTGATTCTGTGGAAAGAAAGGTTTGTTATTTGGAAACACATAAGGACTGTGCTGTTGTCACCAGTGACGCGTGGCTGGTAGAGGATAATGATATCACTAAAGTTACAGGAGTCCTGTCCCATCATAATCCTAATCGGTTTGATCGTAATCATTTTTTTCAAGCGTTGATGACCAATTCCATTTTTACTGCGGCGTGCCACATGATTCGAATGTCCATGTTTGATGAGGTAAATCCTGAAAGGTATATATATCCTTCTTGGATTGGACCAAACTGGCAGATGCTTCTTCCTGTATATTACAAATTTAATAGAGGATTTATTGAGACTCCTTTGGTGTATTATGTGATTCGTTCCGAAAGTATTTCTCATAGTCATAATACATTGGAAAAAAAAGATCGGGCTATTGATGAATATATTCGAATACTGAGATATGTGCTGGGCACGATTGATATGCCGGAGGATGATAGATCGTTTTACAATAAGATGATAGATGAAAAGTATTCTTGGGATAGGATGTTGTTGGGGCTGAAGCATAATGATAGAAAAACTTTTGACAAAGGGTATTTATATTGGAATCAATCGGAGTGTATTCCTGAAAAGGTTGCATTTCTAAAAAAAAGGTTTGACAATCCTTTTTTAAATTGGGCCTGTTTGCTTGTTGAAAAAGTAGTTGGAAAACTCAAAAAACAATTGTTGTGATACATATAGTGGATAAGCGGCAGTGCTGCGGTTGTGCAGCTTGTGTGCAGAAGTGCCCTAAGCATTGTATATCTTTGTATGAAGATGAAGAAGGTTTTCTTTATCCTAGGATAGATACAAATAACTGTATAGATTGTGGTTTGTGCGAGAAAGTTTGTCCGTTTCTGAATTGCGATAAGGCTGTTCCTCCGCAGGAGGTTTGGGCGGTAAAAAATCAAAATGAATCGGATAGAATGCACAGTTCTTCGGGAGGCGTGTTTATAGCATTGGCCCGTGAAGTACTGGCATGGGGCGGTGTGGTGTTTGGTGCTGTCTTTGACGGGAATTATGAGGTGAAGATAACTTATTCGGAAACGTTGGAAGGGGTTCGTTCCATGATGGGAAGCAAATATTTGCAGGCACGGGTGGAAACAGGGTTTGCAGATGCTGAACGTTTTTTGAAGCAGGGGCGTCATGTTTTGTTTTCGGGAACTCCTTGCCAGATAGCAGGACTTCATAAGTATCTCCGGAAAGATTATCCTAATTTGTTGTCTGTATATTTTCTTTGTCACGGTGTACCGAGTCCCGGTGTGTGGCGGAGATATTTGAAAGAAACAATGAATGACTTACAATCCGCCCGTAGGGCGGCGGCTGGAAAAAATACAGTTTTTCCTTCTCTAAATGTCATGTCTACGATAGTGGGTATAGAATTTAGAGATAAGACACTGCACGGCTGGAAAAAATTCAGTTTTGTTGTCCGTGGAAGCTCCGCCTTTAAGGCGGACAAAAATTCAGTTTTGTTGTCCGATATACACCGTGAAAATCCTTTTATGAGAGGTTTCTTATCTGATATTTATCTGCGTCCTTCTTGCTATGAATGTAAGTGTAAGAACGGGGTGAGTCACAGTGATTTGACTATTGCTGATTTTTGGGGAATTGACCGCTTGATGCCTGATTTTGATGATGATAAAGGGGTGGGGTTGGTATTGGTAAACACGACTAGTGGACATCATTTTTTTGATAAGCTTTCTATGGAGAAACGTTTGTCCTCATTGGCTGATGTGCAGCCATTGAATGGTGGTTTCAAGGAATATACCCGACCACATCCTAAACGTGTGCAATTCTTCCAACGGCTTGCGAAAGGGGAGTCAGTGAAGAATATTGTGGAAGATTTGCTGCACGTTCCATTGTGGCGTAGAATACTAAGAGCCATAAAGGAACTTTGTAGACGCATATTCCAAAGAAAGCTGACATGTGATTAGGAAAAACAGAATGAAATTTGTTTCTTTGCATAGAAAACAAACTAAAAAGGGAATTGACATCAATGCCACAATTCATTCAAAATATACAGATCAAGAACTTCAAATCAGCAAAGAATGTCAGGTTTGAAGACTGTAAGCGAATCAATCTTTTGATCGGCAAGCCTAACGTCGGTAAGAGCAATTTGCTGGAAGCCTTATCCATCTTTTGTCTTCCATTTTTGAAGTATCTTAAAAAGAAGGATTTGCAACAGTTTGTCAGGGTGGAAAATATCTCGGAATTGTTCTGTAACGGTAATGTTGAAAGTGACATACAGATTCAGGCAGACGGGAAGCAAGCTGTACTCAGGTGGGTTCCGCAGGGGGGCATTGAAGTGAGTTTGCAATATGCAGCTTCAGAAGAGGCAATAACGTTGCCTTTTTCAAGTACATTGACATGTACGAAGAAAAATATACCGGACACCTCGGATAATCCCTTCCGTTATTATATTTTCCCGGCATCTTTTACCAGGGAGAGTAGTTTGCAGAACTTTTTATTGCCTCCTTCCGGTGGTAACTTGATGACTGCCGTCTCCTTGTTGTCTGCATTGAAAGATGAACTTTCCGCTATATTTCATGAATACGGTCTGAAGTATGTGTTTGATGCGGGCAGTCAGGAGATCAAGGTGATGAAAGAAAGTGGTGATGGAGAAATCTTTTTGATACCGTTTCATTCTTTGGCAGATACATTACAGCGGCTGATATTTTATAAGGCTGCCATATTGAGCAACAAGCGGAGCATATTGCTGTTTGAGGAGCCTGAAGCGCACACTTATCCTCCTTATATCACTAATGTGGTGCAAAGTGTTATAGACTCGACGGACAACCAGTTCTTCATCACGACTCATAGCCCTTATATTATCAATGCTCTGCTGGAGCAATTGAATGATGAGGTTGCCATCTATTTCGTGGACATGAAGTCGGGAAATACTACCGTGCAACGTGCGACGGAGGATGAAATGCAAGAAATGTATGAGAGCGGGGTGGATTTGTTTTTTAATATAGAAACATATTTGAAGTAATGAAAGACTTGTTCATCATTCCGGAATGTTATATTGACACAAATCTGGTAGAAACTTTGATAATAACTGATGGGTGTAATCATCAAAAAGGTTGCAATACAGTGGTGAAGACGATGCAACAGAAGTTTGCCAACGCCTTTTCTGTAGGAATTATAGATGAAGATAAACGCCAGGTGAGTTATGTGAAAGAGTTTTCCGAGATAGCGCGTACTCCTTCATTACGGCTTAAGAAACATGGTTCTAAATCTCATTATCTGATCATGGTATCTCCTGCAATGGATGGATTTTTATTGAAATGTGCGGAAGAATTAGGAATCAGTATGGAAGAATATGGTTATACTTCTTGTTTGAAAGAATTTACGTCTATAACAAAGTCTGTAACCAGTAAGAATGATTCAGCCTTTAAAAAACTTTTTAAAGCGTTAGATAATGCTTCGGAGATGATTGTGTTGAAGGAATGGCTGGAGTATCTGAAAAAGAATCAATATAAGTGCAATGTGGACGAGTTGAAAAAGATAGCTAAAGTATGAAAGGAGCTGTTTTCACAACCCCCCATACTCCTTCACCGCATCAAAACAAGGACAGCCCTTCAGCGGATTCAAATCCCGATGTCCTACAATGATTGCTTCGGGCAGGACAGCCCGCAACTCCCGGAGCAAGGCCAGCAGGGTCGCTTTCTGTTCCAGTGTCCGTGTGTCCGCGGGTATGCCGCCGGCAGACAGGCCCCCTTCATAACAGATGCCGACAGAATGCCGGTTGTGGTTCTTGCAGTGCGCTCCGATTCGCTCCAGCGAGCGTCCGCGGTGAATCCCGCCGTCGCGCGTGATGTAGAAATGGTAACCGATATCCTTGAAACCGCGGTGGTGGATATGGTCGTGGCGGCAGGTCTCGAAATCCAGGTTCCGCCCCTCAGGGGTGGCGGAACAATGGATGATGATCAATGTTATCTTGCGCATACCGGCCGGTTAAATACAACTTTGTATACCTATGACGCTGCCTATAGCAGTTGCCACTGCAATGATAACTTTCAGGATGGTGCTCCAAGTAGATTTTCTTTTCTGATTTTCCATAAAGGATAAAGTTTTAAGTGTGATACATTAAAGATTTAGACTTCCGGTTCGTTTTTGCTCTTCAGCAGGTCTGCCACGGTTTTTCCTTCCTTTTCGGCACGCAGTGCGGCGGCCTGTGCGGCACGGCTGGCTACAGGTTGGAATTCCAGTGTGCCGAAGATGGTTTTTAAATCCTCTCCGGGAACATATTGGATATTGACTCCGGTGATATGGGCGGCGGTGAAATCCGTCAGTTTTTCCGTTCCTATACTGGCTATCTGGAGACGGAACTTGCCCAGTTCACCGAAATCCACCTGCTTTCCTTCGGTAAGGGCTTCCAGCAGATTGTCTACAGTAGCGGTGAGAACGGCCACCACATCGGCGCGACTCACGGTAGTCTGTGAAGAAACACGTTTGCTGAGTTGTTTCAAGGTAAGTTCGCCATTGATCTGTGAGGTGGCGTAAGCTTTGGGAGCCGCATCCTTGTCCAGAGGATTGGGACGTAATGAAACACTGTAATTTAATGCCATAATGATTTTGTTGTTAAATGATTAATATGAATTGAACATGACAAAGATAACACTTCGGAAAGGTGTGGATATGAAGGGAAATAAACAGACATGAAGGTGTGTGACACATTGTGGCGGAGAATGAAATAAAGTGAATTAAAGGTTTTGATATATTTTTATATGTGAGTTGTTTTTGTTACATTTGCTTTGATAGATAATCTCTGTGAATAAGCTTGCTGCAAAGGAGTTGTAATAGCTGGATATTTACGGATAATAGAAACGTTTTAAAAAAGTGAATGTAATGAACGAAGAAGAAACGTATATGGGCGAATGGCCGGTGAAGCCTTATTACAAACGGGATTTGGCCATGGGATATGCCCCCGATATCACTCCTGTGGCAGCATTGAACCGCCTTTCTGCCTGGATACACCATCATAAGCCGCTTTATCAGGCTTTGCTCGATTCGGGCTATGCGGACAGACAGCGTATTTTCAATTCGGTACAAGTGGGGTTGATTTTCCATTATTTGGGAAGACCGTAGGAGTCGGGCGTCCGTATGCTTGGTTCTACACGTCAGTATGTGCAGACCTATGCATACGTATGTATCGCCTCACACAGACGTATATGTGAGGCGACATCGCCGTATGGATTAACCATTGTTACTACTACATTCCTCTTCGCTCTCATGCTCTTCATAACGTCCGCAGGGCTGGCGGGTGTAGTACACGGTTCCCGTGCGGCACAGTTCCTGGTCGCGCACTTTCAGCACATCCAGGCGGGTGAAGGCACGGTCGGGTTCGTTTATACGGGTGATGGAGAGGATGAAATCGGCCAGATTCGCCCAATTGGCACTGCCGGATATGGTGTACATGTTGATGTCCTCCATTGCGTTCTTTCCGTCTATTTTCTTCAGGCTGCGCGGATGAGCCACGATGATTACCCAGATATGGTTCTCGCGCCCCCACGACTGGAAACGGGTCAGCATCGACTTGATGCTTTGGGTTTCGGTCTCGCCTTTTCCGCTTTGCGCCTCTACAAAAAGATAAGGGTCTATCACCAGATATTTCAACGGCTGCCTGCGGCGTACCAGATCGGCCCGGTGCAGAATGTTTCCGGGAGTGGGCGGCACTTCGTGCATATCCAGATGAATCATGTGAGTGTTCAGAAAATCAATATAGGGTGTCAGCTGCTCGTCGGTATAGGCGGTGGTGTTGGCTTTGCCCAGCAGCAGGTGTATCAGGTGTGCTATATGCTTGTCCTTGTCCGGAACTTCGAAAGAGAGGTAGCATACAAAGCGTTCCGTGTCGCGCATGATGCGGCTGGTCAGGTCGTTCAGAAAATCCGTTTTTCCGCTGTTGGGCATACCGGTCATGATGATCAGGCCGCCTGTGTCGGTGGGATGGAAAACGCGGTCGGTCAAGGGGCCGTAGCCCACGCTGTAGCCGTGGTCGTATTTGCCGTGCAGCACATTCATCACCTCTTCCCTGCGTTGTTCTACAGTGATGATATCGGTGGTGTGGCAGGCACAGGCATCTTCTATGACGCTTTGCACCACTTCGGTGCCGTAAAGATTCATCACATCGCCTATGTCTTTGCATCCTCCGGGCAGGGTGGTGAAAAGGCAGCGTGCTCCGAAGTAGTCGGACAGATGTTTCACCAGTGTGCGTCCGGGCAGGTCGGTGTCACCGCAGAGCACGATATCCTGCACCTGGTCCAGCCAGGAAGTGAATGCCTCGAAGCTTTTCGCCAGGTCGCTTGCCGCTCCCGAGGGCACGCTGATGACGTGGCGGTATCCTGCTTCCATCAGTACCAACACATCTTTTTCGCCTTCTACGATAATGAGTCGGGGAATGGTCTCTTCCTCCACCAACAGCGGATTGATGCAGTCTATGTTGTAGGGAGCGCATGGTTTGGTGGGCGAATCCTGACTCCAGAATTTGCTGTAGGTTACGGGAGATTCTTCCGTTTTTCCGTCCGGAATTTCTATCTCTCCGGATACTGCGGAGGCGTTGGCAGCGGTAACGGTCTTTGCGGATGGCGAGGGGCTGCATGAGCGGTACTTGGCATTAACGGGACGTCCGTCCACGTAGTTCACGTAGGCGATGCAGGGAAAGACGGAGGAAGCCTGTTCGCGTTTGTCCTCACTGTTCTTGGTGATGCAGTAATGACGCAGGCAGCCGATATGCGTTGCGATGGCTGTGGCGAGAGAGATGCCCTGATCGGCCAGATAACGGCGTGCTGCCAGTTGGTCAGGATCCGTACACTCGGGCGATTCGTCCAGCGGCTTGATTTTTTGCAACACGGCGGGGGATAGGATTTTGTAGTCGCCCGGCAGCATGGGGACTTCGTTCACGCTGTTTTCTGTCGCATTTCGATATTCCGGCAGGTTGCCTGTGAGGTGGCGCGTTCCGGGGGGTGGACATGTTCCGGTTCGATCGGACGACTTTTCTTTGGGGTAAGAGAATATGGAACGCTTGTCCTTGCAATAATCAGTCAGGATGCCATTGAATTCGCATCCGGCGTAGAAGCAATGATACAGCCCTTTGGCTTTTGAGATATACAGATGCATGGTACCGCATTTGGGACACCGGGCAATGAAATTTTTTCCCGCATTCTTACGGTCGGGAAAGTCGGAGAGAGAATAATAAGGTTTCATTTGAATTAAAAATTGAGAATTAAAAATTAAAAAATAAATGCCGGGCAGCCAATGCGCAGCCCACTAATCATAAACCACTAACCACTAATCCCCCGTGTCTATCCATTCTTTGGACAGCACGTTCCAGATGGCGGTTTCGACAGGTCGTGGCGGCGCATTCTCCGGTATTTCCACTTTTCCGTCTATGGGGTCGTCGTAATAACGGATATCCGTGCCGGCGTCCTTCCACTCGAAGGGTGAGACGGGGCGGAATTCACGGAGTTTCCTACGTTTCTCCTCCAGGCCTTTGCTCAGCTCGCTGCTCAGCCGGGCGACGGCTTGTTCCATCAACGACTGTCCGTGGCGCGTCTTCATGAGGTTTTGCAGCCAGATGATTCTTCCTGCGTGCGAGTTCCGTGAGAAGCGGGGATCGGCATTGAAGTGGGGAATGAGAAATTGGTTCACCAGAATTACCAGTGTTTGCAATGCCCTTGGGCGGGTGTAGTTGTGACTGGTAGCTATGCGGTTGATGAGCGGTATCAGCACCCGCTGCTTGTCTTCGGGGGTGGTGTTGAGCTGGTGGAAGAAGTCGGTGGCAGGAGATAAAGTCTGAGAAGTTTTCTCGCCGTCAGGCGTTTCCGAAGGAGTCTTTCCGGCATCCGCTTCCATTTTCTTCGCTTTCCGCGCTCCGTTTCCGGCGGGATCTCCCTTACGAGAATCCTCCGGAGGAATTATATTATTAATATTATATAATACACTATTATTCGTAGTTGCTTGATTTGCAGCTGTAGTTGCCGGACTGGCAACAGGAACTGTAAGTTCGGCAACAGAACCGGCTGCTTGTGCGGGGGGATTTTTCAGTCCGTCGCACCATAGGGGGGAGTAGAATCCCAGCAGGTGGGTACGGTTTTCGTTCCAGATGAGGCCGAATGAGCAGCACTTCCTGATGTTTTCCAGCAAGGTGGTGGTATGCGTGGTTTTCATGGACTGGCAGATTTGGTAGAGGTTGCGCATGGGATATATTCCTTCGGCAGTCATGTAGGGTGTCAGTCCCAGATAGAGATCCAGCAGTTTCAGTGTGGCGGAATCAGTGATTCCTTTCGCTTTCCACTGGTGGATCATTTTCTGCGTCTCGCTGATGGAAACGCTTTGTTTCAATGCTTTTATAGCCATGTATGCTTGTTTTAGTAATAATGGCGGTGAAGTTACAAAGGAAAAAATAGACGCGTCTGTCCACAGTGGACAGACAATTATGAGACAGATGGTATTATTAACAATGTTTAAACTGAAAAAAATGAAAGACAGAGAGTTTTCTACAAAGAAGTTGGCCGAGAGCATCAAGGTTCTTAGAAAAGCCAGTGGCGTAAATGTAAAAGAATTTTGTAAATCTATCCACATGACGGAACGTAGCTATTACAGTGCTCTTAAAAGTAAACTGACAATCTGAATTTTTATGCTACTATCATGCATTCTTTGGTGGAAAATTATGGCGATTGCGGAATGGACGAGGAGATAGAGGCGGTGAAACGCGAGTGGTGGAATGTGGTGACGGAGAACTCGTGGGAGTATTTGGCGGGGGAGAAGAAAGAGGAGTTGTGAGGAGTATGCAAATAGGACACAGTTTTAATAATATTAGATGTTTGAGAAAGTGTCTATATAGATGGGAATATTCCTTTTTGAATGTTGATAAAAGACGGATTTTTTGCGATGTATCAAATTGGGTTACTTAAAATATTTAAACGGATAGATTCTTATGAAAATTGGAATACTTACATTACGGTTGTTTAAAAACTATGGAGGCATATTGCAAAATTATGCATTGAGTCGCTTCCTTCAGAAAAACGGTTATGATGTAGAAACTATTAATATAGTTTGGTCATATCAATTGAATGGGGTAAAAAAATATTTTGTTTGGCTTAAAAGATTGGTTAGGAATATGCTTATAGGAAAATGGTATTCACTTGATGAAGAAAAAATCCTGCGGAATAATGAATTAGTGGCGGCCCAACGTGTTAATGCTTTTAAAGAAAAGAATATTCCTTTGTCTCAAAAGGTGTATTCTTTACCTGGAGCGGACTTTAGTGATATTTCAAATAAATATGATACAATAATTGTTGGCTCTGATCAAGTTTGGAGGCCTAAATACACTGGTGGAATAGAAAAATATTTTTTAAGTTTTGCAGACAACAGAATAAAAAAAATAGCATATTCGGCTTCATTTGGTACAGATAAGAATGAATATTCTTTTTATGAAAAGTGGGTTTGTGGTAAATTGATAAAACGGTTTGATGCTATATCCGTAAGAGAAGAGTCTGCTATTTCGTTAATACGAGAGCAACTTCATTGGGATGTAGATGTGATTCAAACACTTGACCCGACAATGTTATTGGATATTACGGATTATAAATCACTGGTAGGTCAAGTGGTTAACAATAATAAAATTTTTGTTTACATTTTAGACAGTAGCGTGCAAAAAATATCTTTTGTTGAGAAATTGGAAAAGGTATTATGTATGCCGGGATTTACTATCACACCAAAGGGAATGGACAACAAAAGCGCATACGTAATGCCTCCTGTTGAAACATGGTTGAGAGCCTTGTTGGAATCTGAATTTGTATTTACAGATTCTTTTCATGGGTGTGTGTTTAGTATTTTGTTTAACAAACCTTTTTATGTTTATGGAAATAAATCTAGAGGAAAATCTCGTTTTGATAATCTTTTAAAGATATTCAATCTTCAGGAAAGATATATAGATGAACATACGCCACTTGAGAATTTTGAAGTTAACGCTGATATTGATTGGAACAGCGTCAATGCACTGTTACAGAAACATAAAAAGAAATCAAAACAGTTTCTTTTAAACGTTTTGGAAAAATAAATAGTAATATGGAGTTGTTGAAATTTATTATTTATAGTATAAGTTTTGTTATAGGTGTTCAAATTTCTAAGGGAGATCTGAAATTATTAAAAGGTAAAATTGAATATAAGCTACGGTTGTCTAATTATGTAGCCTATCTTTGTGCGTTATTAGGTTTTGTATTAATAGGGGTTGATATATATACCAATGGAATGTTACTGTATATTGGTGCAGTTATGCTTTCATTTGGAGCTGCTATAGTGGGAACATGGATAATATCGAATATAAATAGTAAAAGTTTCTTGTTGACTTTGACTGAACTTGCAGCAGGTTTTTTCCTTTTCTTTCTCGTGTTGGACCTTTTCTTATTAGAGAAGATGAGTATTCCTTTTATTATGGGACTTTATTGGAGAAATAATCCTTTGGGTGCTCCATTCATAAAAAAATTCTTATTGTTGCAGAATTATGAAAAACCTCAATGTGTCAAAATCAGAAGTGATGAATATACAATAGGAGCTATCGATTATAATTATGCAGGACAGAAAAAGAGTTTTGAGAGATTAAGACTTTATAATGTGATGGATTTTGGTATAAATCCCGATGTTGATGAAGATGCTTTGCCTAAGGTTCAAAAAATGATAGATGCTATTGGAAAAACTGGAGGAATAGTGTATTTTCCTAAAGGACGATATTATTTTAACAGGAATCGTGCGAATAGGAATTTTCTTCGCATAAATACTTCCCATATTCATATTCAAGGAGAAGTTGACGAACAGGGAACTCCTGTTTCTGTATTGGTGAATTGTAATTCAACATTATATGGAAAAAAGAATCCTTGGTTGTCGCCTTTCTTTATTACTACTGGTGAAAATATTCAGGCTAGTAATATTTTTTGGGGATTGCAATTTTTAAAAAAGAAAAATATTGTAACCAAAAGCTTGTCAATGTCTGATCCTGGCAGTGATGGCACTATTTTAACTCCGGAGTATTGTACGGATATCATACAAGAAAGTAAAATAGGGGATGATATATTGACTGTTGAAAATACAGATTGCTTGATAGGGTGTAGCCATATTATGGTGGGTATGTACAATACGACGGAAGATGGTAATTTGATTAAAGATATATTAGGCGTAACAGAACTGCGTCCTGAATGGAAGACGGCATGCAGAGCTGGTGAAGAACAAGCTCCTTCTTATCAATGGCTGGTGGAGATTGATCATATTATAGATGAGCATAAAGTGAAACTGACACGTCCGTTTTTGCGTGATTGCCCTATGAAATATACACCGAAAATTTTTAGGGTTGAAATGTTGGAAGATATAGTCATTCAGGATATTAGAATTGAAAGTAAGTGGAATGGATTATTCCGTCATCATGGTTATCCACTGTATTATTCTGTTGGTCAGGCACAGGAAATGGATTACGGTTGGAATGCTATAAATATGAAACGCGTGGCGCATGGTGCAATCAGTAATGTTATTATTCAGAATTATACGAATCCGTTGTATATTATGGATAGCCGTAATATTACTGTCGAAAAGATAATAATACGTGGATCGGATGGGCATCAGGGAATTAAGCTTTACGAACATGCTTGCGATAACTTGGTAAAGGATGTCGTTTTTTATAACCATTATGCAGATATGATGGGTGGTGAGGGGAATGCTTATGGGAATGTCTTTGATAATGTAGCTTATTGCAATCCCTACTTCAGACCTGTGGATTTTGATTTCCACGGTTTCTCGGAAGGCCCGATGAGTCCTCCCTCTCATAATCTATTTATCAATTGCTACGGTTTTAGGGGTATTAAAGGCGCAGGGGCTTCTTACAATTTACCTGCGTGTGGTAAATCTAATGTATGGATTAACATTAATTGGCAAGGGAGAACTGTTAAGTCATCTTTTTTTGTTGGTGATGCTATTCCTAGTTCGCTACAGAAAGAACAAATAATTAAGTAATAGATACTTCTTTGTAAATGAAAGTTTTATTTGTATCGGATAATGCTAAATTATCCAATCCATTTGTTGAAACATTGATAGCCGGATTATATGAATTTAATTTAGATTGTACAGCTTCAATTAAGGAATGGTGGGCTAATGTGGAAGAATATGATATAATTCATTTCCAATGGCCTGAAATCGTATTTTATTGGGAACATATCAGGACTAAGGACTTGCAGGAAATGGAGATGCAACTACAGAAGGCTAAATCTTTGGGTATAAAAATAGTTATAACTTGCCATAATCTTAAGCCGCATCTGAAAAGGAATCAAGATATGGTAGCACTCTATCAACTTATTTATGAATATTGTGACGCTTTTGTACACATGGGGGAATATAGTTTTAAATTGTTGCAAAGTGATTATCCGCAAGCCAAACATTTTATTATTCCTCACCATTTATATGACAATATTTATAAATTTGATAAAGGAAGAAATGAAAGTTGTGTAAAACTAAAAATGCTTGATAACCGGATAAATATATTGTGTTTTGGGCAATTTCGGACGGACGAGGAACGAGATCTGATATTGAAGTTGAGAAAGCATAAAGATATGCAGAATGTAAACTTTATTGTTCCAGGCTTTTTTCGTCATCGTTTAATTTGCAAAAGACCATTGGAAATGCTTTCACGAATTTGGCATTACATACGCTATCGGATGGAAGGCGTTGAATTTGTTAATCGTGTTTTGAGTACTACAGAAACAGAAACATATTTTTGTGCTTGCGATATTGTATTTATCCAACGTTTCTCTGTTCTTAATTCTGGCAATCTTCCTATGGGATTTGGTGCGGGCTGTGTGGTTGTTGGACCGAATGTTGGAAATGTGGGAAGTATATTGAATAAAACAGGAAATCCAATATTTAATCCTTATGATATTGATAGTATTGTGCTTGCTATTAAAAAAGCAAAGGAATTATTATCTGTAAATAAAGGGGAAGAAAATAAAATGTATGCTCAGACAAAATGGAATACGTCCGCTATATCTCGGCAGTTGGCAGAGGTTTATCGGTGTCTCAAAAATGAATAGACATTTCGTAAGATAATGAATCCTGCTTTTCTGATAACTGTCCATAAAAATTTCAGAACAATTAAGTGAAATGGTTCGAGTATCAGATGTTTCCGGTCATTGTAGTAAAATTGATTTCGTACTTTTTAATAAATTAAAAAATAAGATATCAGAAAGAATAGAAGAAGTGTGGAATTTTGATTCTTATTGAAATAATAAATATGCATGGAAATTTATATTTTTATTGGCGTTTTCTTGTTGTTGATAACATGTATTGCACCACGAGATAAGACCGTATTCTATTTTTTTTGTATCTTGTTTGCAATGATAGGGCTTTTTCGCTCACACAATGTAGGAACAGACTGCATAGCATATTCATCTGCTTTCCGTAAAATTACATTGAATCCTAATACATGGAATTTGATTTTGCCTTTTGAACCTGGCTTTAATGTACTTTGTGCTCTTTTTAAACAGTATATATCTTCTTCGCCTATGCTGTTGTGGGGTATTATGTCTGCGTTTTATACATTTAATATGGGACGTTTTTTCAGGAAATATACTTCAAATATCAATATTGCTTTACTGTTGTTCTATCTTTTGGGGACATATATGTTTTCTTTTAATATTATAAGGCAATCGTTTGCCTTTGCTTTATTGCTCGTTTCATTTTCTGCTATGAACATAGAAGAATTGCGAAAAAGGGATTTTTTTAAATGTATGTTGGTCATTGTTGTTTGTGCGATTTTATTCCATTCTGTAATGTATGCTTTGCTGGTCGTTCCGTTTGTTGCATTGTATATGAAGAAATGGAATATCTCAAAGAGATTCTTGTTTTTTATGCTTGCCATGTCGTTTTTGGCTTTTTATTTCAATGTTGCTGTGAACTATGTTATGGGATTTGTAGATCAGACAGGATTGGAGGGGAAATTGATAAATTATGCTATACGCAATGCTCAGATAGGTGAAGATAGTGGATATTCCATATTGAAAGTAACATTCGTTTCGGTATGGGCTGCTTTTTTGATAAAGATGTGTCCAGTAAAAACAGATCTTTTTCTTACACTTTATATAATAGGTGTTGTAATTCTAAATTCGTTTGGAAATTTGGTCGTCGAATTCGCTCGTGTTTATGAAATATTTAATGTGTTTGGTATCATATATATGGCACGGATATGGTCTATGAAAAGAATTGGATTGCAATTGTATCTATACCGTATAGGGGTGATAATATATAGTGTTGTTCTCTTTGTTAATCTATTGATAAAAAATTATGGGGAAATAGTGCCTTATGAATTTAGATTTTGAACGAAAAGAGGAAATTAATTATTCAATAATTATTCCTCATAAAAATTCCACTGTTTTATTGGAACGTTGTCTGAAAAGTATTCCTTGTCGGAAAGATGTTCAGGTAATAGTGGTAGATGATAATAGTGAAAATCAGGAAGAACTGAATGCTGTTGTGGGTGGATTTTCACAAGTGGAATTGATTCTGACCCAAGGAGGTGGTGCTGGTCATGCTCGTAATGAGGGACTGAAGTATATACGGGGAAAATGGGTATTGTTTGCAGATGCTGATGATTTTTATAACAAGAATGCTTTTTCTATTTTAGATAATTATATTAATTCGGATAATGATGTAATTTATTTTTTTGCTAATAGTCTTGATGTAAATACTTTGTTACCTACTCCAAGAGAAAAGGATCTGCAAAATATTTATGAAAAATATGATTCTGATAATATTAGAAGTGCAGATTATATTCGATTTAAAAATTGGGCTCCATGGAATAAAATGATTAGATCAGATTTTTGGTTTAAGTATCGTATTTTTTTTGATGAAATTCCTTTTGGTAATGACCTTAATTTTTCGATGAAGATATCTTTCCTTGCAAAAAGATATGAAATAATAACAAACAGATTGTACTGTCTTACCTATTCCTCAAATAGTCTAACTTATAAGGCTCGTTCTTATGAATTAGAATCTTTATCTTTGATTCTTAGGGCTCAATTAAATATATATTTTAAAAGACTTAATAGACCTTTATGGCATCAATATGCATTTATTTATCTTTTGCAAATATTTCAAAGGAAAGGAGGAAGGTATGGTTGGGGGTATATAAATTATTTGTTTAAAAATAGAAAACATATTCAACAACAGATTAAAATCAATAAAACATTGATTGATAACTTTTTAAAATTAAATGTTGAAAATCGTACTTAAGCATATAAGGCATTTGCATTAATAGAAATATAAATATAGAAAATCACATAATATGAATGTTGTTCAAATTGTATCTCATTTTGACTTAGGGGGAGCGGAAAGAATTGCTATAAATATTGCTAAATCGAAAGAGAGTGATATAAATTATCATATGATCGAAGTTGTAAGAGGAAGTTCTAACTTTTCTAGAGATTATATGAAAGAATTGGAAACTGCTGGTATAAAATATTATCGGTCTCCTTTTACTAATAGTAAGATGGGGATAGTATTTTTTCCTATAAGACTCATTGCATTAATAAAAAAAGTGTGTCCCATAGCTATACATACACATACAGAAATTCCCGATTTGAGTCTTTATTGGACCTGTTTATTGGCTCCTAGAATTATGCAAGATATAAAGATTGTTAGAACTTTACATAATACGGTGCTTTGGAATAAGTGGAAGAGTATAGGAAGAGTTGTAGAGAAGTTTATGCAAAAGCATAAAGCAAATATAAGTACTAGCAATATGATAACTTGTACATATCAAAAAGAATTTGGTTTTGATTCTAATATAAAATTAATATATAATGGATTTACTGCAATATCACAACAAATTTATCCTTATATATATTCTGGAAAGATAAATATTTTATTTGCTGGTCGATTTGTTCCTCAGAAGGGAATACCAGTTCTTATAAATATAATAAAGAGAGTAGATGAAAAAGTATTTTATTTTCATATAGCAGGTAAGGGACCTCTAGAGGAAATCATATTACAGGAGTTGGGAAATAAATCTAATGTTCGTATTACTCCTCCTATTTTTAGTCTTGCTCAATACCTGTCTTCTTTTGATTATGTATTTATTCCCAGTGAGCACGAAGGATTAAATTCTTTGTCTATTGAGTCGTCCATTAATAAAGTGCCTGTTATTATAAATGATATAGATGGACTTAATGAAACTTTACCTCAAAATTATCCATTGAAGGTGAAAAATAACTGTATTGATGAGTATATGACGTTGTTTACAGATGTAATTCCAACAATAGATCGGGTTTCTTTGATTGATAGTGTATATCAATATTCTTGTCAAAAATTTGATATTCAACAAATGCAAAAACAGTATGAATATATATATAAGACAGGGAAAAAATATGGTTGTTTTTTCCATGAAAAATAGCAATGTCCTCTAAAATCCTTTTTATTCTTCATCTTCCTCCACCTATACATGGCGCAGCCATGATGGGAAAATACATTCAGGAAAGCGAATTGATAGACTCTTCTTTCGATTCTTATTGTATAAATTTAGCGACAGCCGGCAGTTTATCAGATATCGGACGTACAAGTTTCAAAAAACTGTTGAGATATGTATTGCTTCTGAAGCATATTTACCACGTTGTAAGAGATATTCATCCCGAATTGGTTTATATTACCCCGAATGCCGGGGGGAAAGCTTTCTTTAAAGATTTTATTGTAGTGCAGATATTGAAATGCATGGGGTACAAGGTCATCGTTCATTATCACAATAAAGGAGTTTCGGCATATCAGAGTAAATGGGTTTATAACTTCCTTTATAAACGTTTTTTCAGTAATCTGAAAATAATCCTGTTGGCAGAGAATCTTTATAAGGATATAGCCAAGTATGTAAAAAGGGAAGATATATATATTTGCCCGAATGGTATACCAAACTCATGTAAGGAAGAATTAAAAGCAAGACGGAATAACGAAGTTCCTCATTTACTCTTTCTTTCTAATTTATTGATCAGTAAGGGCGTAACTGTATTACTTGATGCACTTAAAATATTAAAAGAGAAAGAATATACTTTTGTTTGTCAGTTTGTTGGTGGAGAAACATCAGAGATGGGTGCAGTACAGTTTTCAGAAGAAGTGGATAAACGGAATTTGAATGATAGGATTGCTTATGTCGGTCGAAAAGTAGGAGAGGAAAAGGAGGCTTTTTTTAGACAGTCAGATGTCTTTGTTTTTCCAACCTATTATTATAATGAATGTTTCCCTTTGGTCATTTTGGAAGCCATGGAATATAAACTGCCGGTCATTTCCACCAATGAAGGCGGCATCCCCGATATGGTGAAAGATGGAGAAAATGGCTTGATTTGTGAAAAGCAGAATCCGGTTTCGTTGGCTGATTGTATTGCGAAGTTGTTGGATGATGAGGAATTAAGAGTTAAAATGGGAAGTGCCGGTCATGAGAAATTCTGTCGGGAGTTTACTTTGGATAAATTTGAAAATAGAATGAGAGACATACTAAATCAAAATCTGTTTTCATCCTGACATTAGTAAATAAGAGGAGGAACTATCAATTCTTATATTACTTTCTTGTTTGAAAGAATAAGAATCCGTATATTTGCTATCGAAGAATGATGTATGGATATGAAAACGACTTCCGAATATATGGCATTATTGCGTAAGTACATGGTTGAGAATGCTCATAAGTATGGCATTATGCGCATGGGAATCTTCGGTTCGGTTGCACGTGGCGAGCAAACCGAAGATAGTGATGTGGATGTATGTGTGGAATTGCAAACTCCCAGTATGTTTTGTCTGGTCCATATAAAGGACGAGCTTCAGCATTTGTTTGGTTGTGCCGTTGATATTGTCAGATTGCGTGAAGATATGGACAAGTTGCTGAAACAAAATATAATGGAGGAAGGAATATATGCATAAGAAGGATATGGTTGATGCCATGTTGGGCAAAATAGAACAGGCTATTATTCGTATATTAAATAATTCCCAGTCTATTGATTCGTACCATTATTACTTGATTACTCCGGCTGGTATGGAACGGTTGGAAAGTACTTGTATGCTTTTAATGGCTGTTGGTGAAGGCATTAAAGGTGTAGATAAAATGACAAATAAAAATCTTCTTGTTCATTATCCGGAAATAGATTGGAAGGGTGTCATGGGAATGAGGGATATTATTGCCCATCATTATTTTGATTTAGATGCAGCGGTTGTCTTTGAGGTGGTAAAAAATAACCTTCCTTCCATGTTGACAATCATCAAAAAGATGAGGACAGAGCTCCCGCTTCATGAAATTTAGAATCTTGTTATATGTAGACTTCATAGCCTAACTTGGCGATGTGTAAACAACCAGTAGCGCATCCACAATCTCACTCCAGCATTCTTTGTCCAGCATAAAATAAGGAATGCTTTCCGCTTCGCCTTCCATCCGTACAAACAAATGTCGCATGGTGTCTGTCGGGGCATATTCGTAAAATTCCAGTTCCTCCACCCGGTATCCTTTCGCACGGACCCGGGCAATAACTTCTTGCCGCTCCTTGTCGGACAGGTTTCTGCCTATCTCGTAAAGGGAGTGTAAAGCATTGCTGTATCCGGTGTGGATGCGGTCATGAATAGATGGAAAATCTTTTAATCGGCTCATGGCGTTCGCTGTTGGGCCACAAAAATAATATAATATTTTAGAACTGCCATATTCATGTTATTGAAGTTGACAAATTTGTTCCTGGTGGAAAATCGCCAGGGGTTGGCCGTTTTGCCGGAAGGCAAACTCCTGATCAATACCATCAACGCCCATTCCTACAACACCGCCCAAAAAGACAGGTTCTTTGCCGAAGCTTTGCAGCGGGGGGATGTGTTGATCCCTGACGGGGCAAGCATCGTGAAGGCGTGTCGTTGGCTGAATGCCAAATCCAAACCTGCGGGGCGCATTGCCGGCTGGGATTTGTTCGAATTTGAAATGAACAAGCTGAATCGGAAGGGAGGAAAATGTTTTTTCATGGGCAGCAGCGAAAAGGTGCTGGCATTGATCAAACGGCGTGCAGCGGTGGATTTCCCTCACATCGAAGTGGAAACCTATTCGCCACCCTATAAGCCGGAGTTCTCGGAAGAGGATAACCGGGCGATAGTCGAAGCTATCAACAAGGCAAATCCAGATTTGCTCTGGATAGGGATGACTGCCCCCAAACAGGAGAAATGGGCGTACACGCATTGGAATGAATTAAAAATCCATTGCCATTGCGGAACGATAGGTGCCGTTTTCGATTTTTATGCTGGAACGGTAAAGCGTGCTCCCGCCTGGTGGCAGAGGCATTCTTTGGAATGGTGTTACCGGTTGTTGAAAGAACCCCGCCGGATGTGGAAACGTTACATTATCGGCAATCTGTTGTTCATGTGGAATATATGTAAGGAGTAGCTTGATGAAAAGAATCTTATTGCTTGTTTTTTGGTGTAGTGCTTCCTTATGGGCCGATGCCCAGGCATTGCTGGGAACTACCGGACTGCTTCATGCTCCCACGGCTGATATGCAGCGTGATAAAACGTTCCTGTTTGGTGGAAACTATTTGAATACTCATCCATTATCCACCCATTTTCGTAGCCGTGAGGTGGGGTATACCTTCAATTATTACATAAACATAACGATGTTTCCCTGGCTGGAGGTGTCGTATATCTGTACATTGGTACATGCGGATCACGGCTCTGCTTATTTTCCGGAACAGTCTTGGGGAAAATTCACGAATCAGGACCGGGCTTTCAGTGCGCGTCTGCGCCTTTGGAAAGAAGGGTGGTGGAAGGAGTGGACTCCGCAAATAGTCCTTGGTCTGGACGATCCCACCTCTCATGCCGATCATGGCGGTGGGGAACTGGTGTCCGGTAATACAAGCGGTTCCAATAATTACGCTACACGCTATTATCTGGCTGTAACCAAACATCTGAATTTTCAGAACATAGGTGAATGGGGTGTTCATGCCGCATTTGTATATGGTAATGCCAAAGGTATGGAGCATTATAAACGTCCTTCATTCGGCACAAACTTTCGTTTTGCTTTTCCCGAAACATCTATAATAAGTAAGGCTGCGAATGGCTTGAACCTGATGGCGGAGTACGATGCAAGAACTTGCAATGTAGGTTTTGAGTATAGTTTTTGGAAAGACTATGTAAATCTTGTAGCCGAGCTGAATAATGGGAAATACTTCTCCGGAGGTCTTGTCTTTAAAGTCCATCTGAAATAATAAAAAAGAGCATTCGGTTAGGATTTTCCGGTTAGATTTTGTTCCTTTGTAGTACAATCAGAAAAAGTAGCGCGCCATGAAGCAACAGTCATTGAAGAGATGCCCGATAGGGATACAGACTTTTGAGGAAATCATCAACAAGGATTATCTCTATATAGATAAGACGGAATATGTTTACCGGATGGCATACGGTGCTTCCAAATATTATTTTCTGAGCCGCCCCCGACGGTTCGGAAAATCGTTGCTGACCTCTACGCTACACTGCTATTTTACCGGAAAGAAAGACCTTTTCAAGGGACTTGCCATCGAAAAGCTGGAAACCGAGTGGACGGAATACCCGGTGCTTCACTTTGACATGAGCTTGGCCAAGCATGTGGACAAGGAAACATTGGAAAGCATGCTGGATGTGCAGCTCTTTGAACATGAGAAAATATACGGGAAGCCGGAAAGGGCGGTCACTCTCAATGACAGGATGAAGACACTCATCATGCGTGCCTATGAGCAGACCGGCCGCCAGGTGGTAGTCCTTATTGACGAATATGACGCACCCTTGCTGGATGTGGTGCACGAGGATGAGAACCTCCCCGTCCTGCGTAATGTGATGCGTAATTTCTACAGTCCGTTGAAGGCGTGCGACCCTTATCTGCGCTTTGTGTTCCTAACCGGCATCACCAAGTTTTCCCAGCTCAGCATTTTCAGCGAGCTGAACAATATCAAGAATATTAGCATGGACGAGCCCTACGCTGCCATTTGCGGTATCACTAAAGAGGAAATGTTGGAACAGATGGGCGGGTATATAGAACGCTTTGCCCTTTCGCAGGAGATGAGCAAAGAAGATACCCTACTGAAACTGCAAGAGAAATATGACGGCTATCATTTCACCTGGCCTTCGCCAGATGTTTTTAATCCGTTCAGCCTGCTGAATGCTTTCGAAGATGGCAAGTTAAACTCTTATTGGTTTGGCAGCGGCACGCCCACCTATCTGATAGAGATGCTGCGCAAGTTCCATGTTCTTCCCTCTGAAGTGGGACACAGCATGCAGGCTATGGCTGCCAGTTTTGATGCCCCTACCGAGCGGATGACAACTATTACGCCTTTGCTCTATCAGAGCGGCTATGTCACGATAAAGGACTATGATAAATATACCGAGCTTTACACGCTGGATATTCCGAACAGGGAGATACGGGTGGGACTGATGCAGAGTCTGTTGCCGAACTATCTGGCTTACAATACCGATATGGGGCTTACTACCATAGGCCGTATGTATGGTGCGATACGCTTGGGCGATATGGATGGAGCCTTGCGTCTGCTTCAGGAGTTTCTCTCCACCGTTCCTTATTGCGATAACACGAATTATGAAGGGCATTACCAGCAGTTGTTCTACATCATCTTCTCTCTTTTCGGAATGTATGTGGATGTGGAAGTCCGTACCCCGAAGGGACGTGTGGACGTGGTGATGCGCACTGCCGATACCTTGTATGTCATTGAACTGAAACTAGGCAAGGATGCCGATGCCGCCATGTCTCAGATAAATTTGAAAAACTATCCCGAACGTTTTACCCTCAGCGGACTGCCTGTGGTGAAAGTGGGCATCAGCTTTGATGCGGAGGAGCATACGTTGGGCGACTGGCTCATAGAAAAATAGCCCCTGTCATCGGTTTCGTATTAAATTCAGTGGCGGAACGGTTTGCGATATCAAATATTTACGATATCAACTAGCAAGCTGCTGATAAAAATGAATTCATAAAGATAGAATATTCACTATAGGCTGTGTGCGATGATGCATGCAGCCTTTCTCTCTTTTGTTGTCGGTGGCGACCGGCATCCGCACCATGATGTATTGCAAGAACGATGGTCTTCGTGACTACCAGCAGGAGATGAAGCTCAGGCTCTTTAAGGAGTGGGAGTTCCATCGGAGTGTCATGGTACAAATGCCTACAGGCACAGGAAAGACACATCTGCTGGCAGCGGTGGTGAAAGAGTTTCTCTGTGGTATCGGTACCGGTACGCGGGTGTGGATTGTGGCGCATCGCAGAGAGCTGGTGGAGCAGATAGAGGAAACCGCAGCCCGGTATGGAATGGGAAAAGAACCGGACAAAACGGGAAAGAACGGAAAGACGGGGAAAGACAGTATGCCGGAAGAATCCGGAAGGGTGCGGGTATTCTCCATCCAGTGGTTGTCCCGTAACTGGAAGAATATAGGGGAAGCTCCCGGATTGATTGTCATTGACGAGGCGCATCATGCACTGGCGGAGACTTACAGGGAGCTTTGGAAGAGATATCCGGAGGCGAGGAAACTGGGCATGACCGCCACCCCCTGCCGGCTGAACGGCAAGGGCTTCACGGATTTGTTTGATGCGCTGATAACTTCGTGGAGCATCGCGGAATTCATCGGGAAAGGCTGGCTGTCGGCTTTTGACTACGTGTCTATCCGTGCGGACAGCAGGGAGCAACAGATAATAGATTCGTTGAAGAAACGTGGGGTGGACGGAGATTATCAGGTGAAGGAAATGAATGAGGTGTTGAACCGTCAGGTCAGCATCCGGCGGTTGTACGAGAGCGTCGAGAGGTATGCCGCCGGGAAAAAAGGAATGGTGTATGCCGTCAGTATAGCCCATGCCCGTCAGATAGCCGCCTGTTACAATGCACACGGAGTGTCGGCTGTGGCTATCGACAGCAAAACGCCTGCTTCGGAGCGTAGGGAACTGGTAGAGGGCTTCAGACAGGGAAGGATCAGGGTGCTGGTCAATGTGGATATCTTTTCCGAGGGCTTCGACTGTCCCGATGTGGAGTTCGTGCAGCTGGCTCGTCCCACGCTTTCACTGGCGAAATACTTGCAACAGGTGGGGAGGGGATTACGGAAATCGGGTGATAAGGAATCCTGTATGCTGATAGATAATGTGGGGTTGCACCGGATATTCGGTTTGCCCGTCCGTGAGCGGGACTGGGAAGCGATGTTCGAGGGGCGGATACTGGGTGACACCTTTTCTCGGAAAAGAGCGGAAAACGGGCTGTCCGTGGCGTGTTCGCTCTTGGAGGAAGGCAGGCGGGAGGAAGAATGGGAAATGGTGATGACCCATGGACAGTTGCTGGATGCGATCAGGAACCGGAATTTGTCTGATCAGGAAGAGGGGCGGAATGCACTCTCTGTTCTGAAAGCTTTCCATGACCGATGTAGCGGATTGTGGGGACTGAGGCGTAGAAACAGAGTGACAGTGATGCCTCGATACAAGGAAGTGTTCGACACCTGTGCGGACCGGGCGGCGGTTTGTTTGGAAGATGGCCGTACAGGGGTGGTGGACGATAATGGAAAGCCGAAGATCATCATAGACCGCTGCCGGAGGTTGCGATTCCTGAAAGGGGAGCTTCTGGCCGTTACGGGCAATGATGGTACGGATGCTTACATCGACTTGAAAACGGACAGGACTTATCGGGAGAAGCCGGTGGTGTGCTCTTACGGTAGCGTGGAATTGCTGAAAGTGGGAGAGACCTTTCATAGCCGCACACGGAAGGCGTATGCTTCCATGCGCGGGCTGCATAAGGACAGTCTCTGTTTTTATGGCTTTTATCTGAAGATACCGGACTATCGTGTCCCGAAATCCTGCAAGTTGGCGGATCCTGTATGGTCTACCGTGTTCGATGTTTTCGCTTGTCTGCTGGAAGGGGATGACGAGGAGGTGTATTGGTGCTGTGGTCGTCTGGCAGACCGGAGCATCGTGGTGATGGACGGGCAAGGGAGTTATTATCATGTGGAGAAAGGAAAGAGGAAACGATATATCGCCTGTAATAATCCTGAGGCTGGTGAGGAGGATTTTGACTCTGCGGTGAAGAGATTGAAGGAAGAGGCCGGGCGGCGTGCGGAGGAAATGAACCTGTTACTGAAACGGAATGAGGAGGAGAAAAGACGGAAGAGACTGGAGGAGATAGGCGATGTCCGTCCTTTCCGGATGGGGCTGAAATGGGGGCTGAAGTCGGGTGAGCGTATCGTGGTTCCTCCTTGTTATAGGAACATCTGTCCTCCCGTCGGCGGTTATTGTGTATTCGAGGAGAATGCTTGTCAATGGGGACTGATGGCACCGGATGGTAAGGTGGTGGTGGAGGCCAGATACCAGAAAGTGGAGATAGAGGGGGATGGGACGGTGCGGCTGACGGTTATTCCGGGTAAGGTGAAAACGATAAAACTTTGAATACAACTGATTGGTTTCATATAACCGTTACTGTTTGAGACAAAAATAAGGCATTTAGTGCAGCCCAGCAAGGCTTGTCCTTGCTGGGCTGCTTTTTTTATGAGGAATAAATAGGGGATATTTATGAAAACATGTAAGAAAAAAGGGAGTGAAAGGAAATAGTTAGTAATAAAATGCTTGCTATCTTATTATATTTGTTACCTTTGTGGATCTTATAATATGAAAAACAATGAAAATAACAATTCTACAGAGAAATATAGAATGGGCCAATCCACAGGCCAATATAGCAAGGGCGGACGAAGCGATAAGCTGTCTGCCGGATGCTGATCTGTTTGTTTTACCCGAAATGTTTTCCACCGGTTTTTGTACGCAACCCGAAGGAATTGCGGAGAGCGCCGACAGTGAAACCCTGCACTGGATGAAGCGTAAGGCAGCCGAGCGGAATTGTGCTATTGCAGGCAGTGTAGCAGTATGTGAGAATGGAAACTATTATAATCGTTTTTACTTTGTCCATCCGGATGGAGCCGTGCAGCATTATGATAAGAAACATTTGTTCACCTTCGGGGGCGAACACAAGCGTTTCACTGCCGGCACAGAGCGTGTGGTGGTGAACTTCCGTGGGGTACGTATTCTTTTGGAAGTATGTTATGACCTCCGTTTCCCTGTTTGGTCACGCAACCTGGGGGATTACGACATGATACTTTATGTGGCAAGCTGGCCCACTCCCCGTGTGGATGCCTGGAGCGCGCTGCTTCGGGCGCGGGCTATTGAGAACCAGTGCTATGTGGCCGGAGTGAACCGCATGGGAGTTGATCCTGCCTGTGAATATTCGGGTGGCAGCGCCATCATCGATCCCTACGGAAAAACGATAGCCGAATGTCCGTGGAGCAGGGAAAGTGCGGTATCGGCTGATATAGATATGGAGGCATTGCAGGCTTTCAGGAAGAAATTCCCGGTATTGGATGATGCAGACCCCTTTACATTGATATGAAACAATTAACAAAATAATAGATAATGGCTGAAAAGAAATTATTGTTGGGCGATGAGGCAATTGCCCTCGGAGCGATACATGCCGGCATATCGGGTGTATATGCCTATCCGGGTACACCGTCCACTGAAATCACAGAGTTTATCCAGAATAATCCTTTGGCAAAGGAAAGAAAATTGCACAGCACTTGGTGTACCAATGAAAAAACGGCCATGGAGGCTGCATTGGGTATGTCGTACGCAGGAAAACGTGCTTTGGTATGTATGAAACATGTAGGCATGAACGTGGCTGCCGATGCGTTTGTCAATTCTGCCATAACCGGCGTGAACGGTGGTCTGGTGGTGCTGGCTGCCGATGACCCTTCCATGCACTCGTCACAGAACGAGCAGGATTCACGTTTTTATGGAAAATTTGCTATGATTCCCATGCTGGAACCGTCTTCCCAACAAGAAGCATACGATATGATGGATTACGCATATACACTCTCGGAAAAACTGAAGTTGCCGGTGCTGATGCGTGTGGTTACCCGTCTGGCACATTCGCGTGCCGGTGTGGAAGTAGCCGATATCCGTGAGGAAAATCAGTTGAATCCTGACCATGAACGTGCCCACTGGGTATTGCTGCCGGGTAATGCGCGTAAACAATATCTGGATCTAGTGAAAAAGCAGGAGAAGCTGGAAGAAGCTTCCTCCAAATCTCCTTATAATTATCTGGAAGGGTTGAATCCCGAATATGATTATGAATTCGGAGTGATAGCCTGTGGTATCGGTTATAATTATGTGAAGGAGGCGGATACGGACAGTTGCCATATTCCGGTATTGAAAGTTTCGCAGTATCCGTTGCCGGCTGAAGAAATCAGGACGATGGCAGACCGTTGCGGATATGTTCTGGTAGTGGAAGATGGCCAGCCGTTTGTGGAAGAGCAGGTAAAAGCGATACTTTCCTCGGACTATGAGGTAAAGGGACGCTTGACGGAAACTTTGCCGCGTACCGGTGAATTGACTCCGGATAATGTGGGCGAGGCGATCGGATGGGGAATCAAACGTCCGTTTGGCAAGTCTCAGGTGGTGATGCCGCGTCCGCCTGCATTGTGTCAGGGATGTGGTCATCGGGATGTGTATGATGCATTGAACAAGGTGGCTGCGGAATATCCGGATGCACGCATTTTCGGTGATATCGGTTGCTATACATTAGGTGCGTTGCCCCCGTTCCGTGCTATCGACAGTTGTGTGGATATGGGTGCTTCCATAACCATGGCCAAAGGTGCTTCCGATGCAGGGGTATTTCCGGCCATTGCTGTTATCGGTGACTCTACCTTCACTCATTCCGGTATGACCGGTCTGCTGGATGCGGTGAATGACCATGCCAATATCACGGTGGTGATTTCGGATAACCTGACTACCGCCATGACCGGCGGACAGGATTCTGCCGGTACGAACAAATTCGAAGCGATCTGCCTGGGATTAGGAGTGGAACCCGAACATGTGCGTGTGGTGGTCCCGTTGCCGAAGAATATGGAAGAAATCACCCGTACCATTCGTGAGGAAATAGAATATAAAGGGGTGTCTGTCATTATTCCGCGCAGAGAGTGTATCCAGACATTGAATCGTAAACTAAGACAGAAAAAAGCAGATAAGGCATGAGAAAAGATATCATACTTTCGGGCGTAGGAGGACAGGGTATCCTGACTATCGCTACTATTATAGGAGAAGCTGCTACGGCAGAAGGCATCAATTTGAAGCAGGCCGAGGTACACGGTATGAGCCAACGCGGAGGAGATGTACAGTCCAATCTGCGTTTGTCCGACGAAACGATTTATTCGGATCTGATCGCTCAGGGTGAGGCGGATCTGATTATTTCCATGGAACCGATGGAGGCGTTGCGTTATCTGCCTTACTTGCAGGAAGAAGGTTGGGTGATTACTTCCGCTAATCCTTTCAAGAACATTCCCGACTATCCTGAAGAAGTGGATCTGATGAGGGCTTTGGAGAGTCTTCCGCATGTGGTGAAGTTGGAAATAGAGGATATGGCAAAAGAAAACAGTATGCCTAAATGCGCGAATGTGATTCTGCTGGGCATGGCTGCGAAGTATATTGAAATCGTATCACCGGAACAGTTGCGCGAAAGCATAGGGCGTGTGTTTGCCGCAAAAGGTGAGAAGATTGTTGAAATGAATCAGAAGGCTTTTGATATAGGCTTGAATGCGGTAAAGAACTGGTAATGCCATGAAGATATTTAGTGAAGAATTAGTGGAGAAGGCGGTGAAGGAACTGCACATCGCCAATCTTGCACAGGCTACTATCGGTGATGTGCTGTTGGTAGCCCAGTATCTGGAAAAGGAAACGGGGATTCCTTTTATCCGCATGGATCAGGGATCTCCCGGTCTTGCCGCCAATCAGATAGGGATTGAAGCGGAGAAAGCTGCTTTGGACAGGGGAGTCGGATCGCAATATCCGGCTGCCGCAGGAGTGCCCGAGTTGAAAAAGGAGGCTTCCCGTTTTGTAAAAGCTTTCTTGAATCTGGATATCTCTCCGCGCGCTTGTGTGCCTACCACCGGGTCGGTGGCGGGTTCATTCGGCTCGTTCATAGCCTGTACGCAGCGTATTCCGGGGAAAGACAAGGTATTGTTCATTGATCCCGGATTTCCTATTCAGAAATCCCAGCTTCGCATTATCGGCGTGGAGTGGGAAGAGTTTGATATCTATCATTATCGGGGACAGGCCTTGCGTGAGAAATTGGAAAGTTTCCTGAGTAAAGGCGATATAGCAGCGATTATCTATTCTAATCCGAATAATCCGGCATGGATTTGTCTGGAAGAGGAGGAATTGCAGATAATCGGTGAACTGGCAACTCGGTATGATGTGATTGTCATGGAAGATCTGGCTTATTTCTGCATGGACTTCCGTCGGGATATGGGGCATCCTTTCGAACCGCCTTATCCGCCCACTGTGGCAAGATATACGGATAATTATATTCTGATGCTTTCTTCTTCCAAGATATTCAGTTATGCCGGACAGCGTATGGCATTGGCATGTATCAGCGACAAACTGTTCGACCGCCAGTTCCCTGCCTTGGCAGAACGGTATAAAGATGCAGGGGTGTTCGGTCCTACGCTGATTGCTTCCATTCTTTATATGATTACTTCGGGATGTACGGCTTCCACTCAGTATGCATACGCTGAAATGCTCCGTCTGTCTACCGAAGGTAAAATCAATTTTGTGGAAGATACCCGCGAATATGCCCGTCGTGCGGAACGCATGAAGAAAATATTTACCGACAATGGTTTCCATATCGTATATGATTATGATGCTACCCAGGTGGTGGGAGATGGTTTCTTCTTTACCATAGGTTACGGAAATATGACAGGGGGTGAATTGCTCCGGGAGTTATTGTATTATGGGGTAAGCAGCATCTCGCTTTCTACTACCGGTAGCGAGCAGGAAGGTGTCCGCGCCTGTACGTCACGGATGCGCGATGAACTTTATCCGGTGATGGAGGAACGCATGAGAGCTTTTCATGAAGATCATTGAAAATAATGTGCTAATAGGATAATGTGCCGATTGCCATACGGTGGGTTTGTGCGCCAGTACATTGGCTGATTAGCACATTGAAAAATTATTTATTATGATTTGGAATAAAAATAAAGAGTGCATGAGTCGGGACGAGATGAGCGCTCTGCAGGGAAAACGTCTGAACAAGTTGGTGAACTTGGTTTATCATAATGTTCCTTTTTATCGTAACAAGATGCAGGAGATGGATTTGTCTCCGGATGATATCCAGACTATCGAAGATATCGTAAAACTTCCTTTTACTACCAAGCAGGATTTACGTGATAATTATCCATACGGTCTTCAGGCTGCTCCTGCTTCGGAAATTGTACGTGTGCACGCTTCTTCGGGGACAACCGGGAATCCTACCATTGTGGGATATACGCGTCGTGACTTGTCTGTATGGTCCGAAGTGATGTCACGTTGTCTTTCAGCATACGGGGTTACCCGTAATGATACCTTTTCTGTCAGTTATGGCTATGGCTTGTTTACAGGCGGGTTGGGCGCACATTATGGGGTGGAGAATCTGGGGGCGACTGTTATCCCGGCTTCTACAGGAAATACGGAAAAGCATGTCCGTCTGATTCGCGACTTGGGTATAACGGGGATTGCCTGTACTCCTTCATACGCTCTTTATCTGGCAGAAGTGGTGGAACGTATGGGATTGACCAAGAATGATATCAATCTCCGTATCGGAGCTTTCGGAGCCGAGCCATGGACGGAAAGTATGCGTAAGGAGATAGAAGAGCGGCTGGGATTGAAAGGGTATAATATTTATGGATTAAGTGAGATTATGGGACCCGGTGTTTCCTACGAATGTCAGGAGCAACATGGTTCGCATATCAATGAGGATCATTTTTATCCTGAAATCATTAATCCTGAAACGCTGGAACGTCTTCCGGATGGAGAAGTGGGAGAATTGGTGTTTACTACCTTGACAAAGGAGGGGATGCCGTTATTGCGTTATCGTACGAAGGACTTGACTTCCCTGATGGAGGGTGAATGTCCGTGTGGAAGAACCAATATCCGTATGTCGGGTATTGTAGGCCGTAGTGACGATATGCTTATTATCCGTGGCATCAATGTTTTCCCTTCTCAGGTGGAAAGTGTTATTTTGGATATGCCTCAGTTTGAACCTCAGTATATGCTGGTGGTGGATAGGAAGAATAATCTCGACTCTTTGCAAGTACAAGTGGAAGTCCGCAAAGACTTCTTCTCGGATGATATGGGAAGTATGCTTGCCATGAAGAAAGCGTTGAGCGACAAACTGAAAAGTGTCCTTTCCATCAGTGCCGAAGTGAAGCTGATGGAACCTAATAGCATTGCCCGTAGTGAAGGTAAGAGTAAACGTGTGATAGACAATCGGATTTTAAAATAAAAAAGTATGCGATATGACAATCAAGCAATTATCTGTTTTTCTGGAAAACAAAACCGGAAGAATAAATGACGTAACCAAGACATTGGCAAAGTATGATATCAATATGCATGCGTTCAGCATGGCGGAATCTACTGATTTCGGTATACTTCGCCTGATTGTTTCGGATGTGGAAAAAGCGGTGGAAGTACTTCGTGCCGAGAATTTTGCCGTGATGCTGACCGATGTGGTATGTATCAGTTGCCCGAATGTGGCAGGTTCTTTGGCTAAAGTTTTGGACTATCTGGCAGCAGAGAATATCTTTATTGAATATATGTATGCTTTTGCTCAAGGAGATACGGCACATGTGGTTATCCGTCCGTCTAATGTGGAGAGATGTGTGGAGATATTGAATAAATTCAATTGTAATGTTTTGACTAAGAACAGTCTGTAATGAATTTGACTTTGTGGGTATGAATGCATCACAAGTCTTTTTACCACAGGTTACTTGGGCTCACACGGGTGTTTAAGCTGAAAACTTTAAGATTGAACCTGTGCGAATCCGGGTAATCTGTGGCTGTTTTGATGGAACAGTCTATCAATAGCAAAACCTGTTTGTTGGAGAATGCAGAATGTTATGAGCGTTCTTTGACAATGGGACACTCGAACCGATAAAAAATACCGAAGTATTGTACATGATTACATTGGATAATTTTGAGGACTTTGTTCCCTATAAAATATGGATGCGTGGGGAAGAGTATTATGAAACAGACGCTGTTTCCGAATTGGAAGAAATCTCACCCGGTGAATGGACTGCGACTGTAGAAGGAACAGACGATTATAATGTGGAGATATCTATGGATGGAAACGAGATAGAATCCTGGTACTGTGATTGTCCGTATGATGGAGAAATCTGCAAACATGTTGTAGCGACATTGTTGGCAATTCGCGACAATAGAAAAAAGGCGGGTAATAGTATTTTCTCGAAGATGAAAATCAAAGCGGAGGAAGCCCCTGTTTTAGAGGAAATAAAAGAAGTGGGTAAGCAGCCTTGTCCGTCTTTGGTAGACATACAGCAACTGTTGTCTTTCATTGATCCGCAGGAACTCTCGAAATTTATCTGTGAGTATGCTTCAACGAATCTGGAATTTAAAACGGCACTTTCAAATCATTTCATAGCTAAGGAGTTATCTTTGTCATCAAAGGGAAAAGATTACAGAATTGAAATTCAAAAAGTTTTTAAAGGATCTGGTTACCATAAAAGGTCTCGTTATCACAATCGTTATGATAATTACGACCGTGACTGGAAAACTATTTTCAATCAGATGGACACTTTTTTGGAGAAAGCGGATTTCTTTTTGAATTTGGAAGCTATGGATAATTCTATTGCCATAGCTCTTCAAGTACTTCGTTCCATCGGTGAAAACTATGATGATGAACTTTTGTATGATGATGGTATTTCTTCTTCTGACTATTGTGAACAGGCAGGAGATTTGCTCCTGAAAGTGATTGAACATCCTAAAACCACTCAGGCACAAAAGATGGAGATACTTCAGGGCTTGCGTGAGATTGCTGAAATATCTATTTTTCGTGAATATGATCTTTATGATGTAGACGAATTGATGATGCAGATCAATCTTTCGATTCAACCGGCAGAAAAAGCGTTGGAATTGATTGATGAACTTCTTGAAGTAAGAAAGGGAACCTGTGATATCTATCAGTTAGTCATTCGTAAGGTCAATCTGTTGTTAGAACAGAATGAAGAACAAAAGGCGGATGATACGATTCGTCAATATCTTTATCTGACTGAAATACGAAGAATGGAGGTTGATAAATTGATTGCCCGTTGCCAATATGATGAAGCCATTTGTTTGCTGAATGACGGAATAGAAATAGCGGAAAGAGAAATGCATTCTGGCACTCTGGGTGAATGGCTGAAAATGAAATTGGATATTTATGAAATAACCCATAGGGTTTCTGAGGTAATTGATACATGTCGTCTGTTGTTTGTGGTGGGTAGTGATAAATTGATATATTACAGCAAACTTAAAACTCTGGTACCGAAAGAACAATGGAAAAGTTTTCTGGATAGGATGATGAAAGAAGCCGAGTTAAGTGACTATTTTTCTTTTGTCGGAAATGATAAGGCTGAAATTTATGTGAAAGAAAAGGATAATGACAGCTTGTTCTCTTTGCTGTCGTCAGTCCGATACAATCAGTTGGAAGCATTGATGAAATATGCCCATTATTTGAAGGACACTCATTCTGAGAAATTGATTGCTATATATACTTCTTTATTGAATGATTATGCTGAACGGAATCTGGGACGGGAGCATTATGAATTTATAGCACGGGTATTATCCTGCATACGTAAACTAAACGGTGGACAGGCTGTTGTGAAAAGCTTGGTGGCAGAGTTCCGGATAAAATACAAACGTCGTCCGGCAATGATGGAAGTGTTGGGGAAGTTTTAAAAATAGTTTATCAGAATCTTTTTTAAAATTAGAAAGCCGCCTCCTCCGAAGCGGCTTTCCGTTTTTCTATCAGAACAAACTCCAAGCAACTGTCAGTCCGGCCATTACAATGGCGACCATACTCATCAGTTTAATCAGAATGTTCAAACTGGGTCCGGATGTATCTTTAAACGGGTCACCTACTGTGTCACCGGTAACCGTTGCTTTGTGTACTTCGCTTCCTTTACCTCCGAAATTACCTTCTTCTATAAATTTTTTCGCATTATCCCATGCGCCTCCCGCATTGGCCATAAAAATGGCAAGAACGAAGCCCGAGGACAAACCACCTATCAGCAGACCGATAACACCGGGAACACCAAAAATCAGTCCGGTAGCGATAGGGGCAATGATAGCCAGTAGAGAGGGGAATACCATTTCACGTTGTGCTCCTTTGGTGGATATTTGTACGCAACGGGCATAGTCGGGTTCTGCCTCTCCTGTCAGAATCCCTTTTATTTCACGGAACTGGCGACGCACCTCCTCTACCATGTGAGCGGCTGCTCGGCCTACGGCGTTCATGGTCAGACCGCAGAACAGGAATGCCATCATACTGCCCAAAAACATGCCGCTTAGCACTTTGGGGTTCATCAGGGTTACATCGTAATAAAGCATATAGTCAGTGAAACTGGCGTTATGAACATTTACGGTAATGCCGTTTGGTAATTCCAGAATGGTTTGCCCCAACCGGGTTAATCCGATACGGATTTCTTCTACATAGGATGCCAGCAGGGCCAGGCCGGTCAGAGCTGCGGAGCCGATGGCAAAACCTTTGCCTGTAGCGGCAGTCGTGTTACCTAACGAGTCGAGGGCGTCAGTACGTTTGCGTACTTCTTTGCCCAGTCCGCTCATTTCAGCGTTACCGCCGGCATTGTCTGCAATCGGTCCGTAAGCATCGGTAGCCAAGGTGATTCCTAATGTCGAAAGCATACCTACGGCAGCGATACCGATGCCATACAATCCCATGGAAATATTGGCAAAATCAAATCCTGAAGCGAGCCAGTAGGACAAGATGATACCGGTTACTACTGCCAGTACAGGGATGGTGGTGGAAACCATACCTAGTCCGATACCGGAAATGATAACGGTGGCCGGACCGGTCTTTCCACTTTCGGCCAACCGTTGTGTGGGTTTATACGATTGAGAAGTATAATATTCGGTGGAACGGCCGATAACGATACCTACTATTAATCCCACTACCACAGCAAAGGAAATGTTTACCCAATTTTCCAAACCTAATGCCCAAAGGATAAGGAAAGTGGCAACGACAATCAGTACCGAACTTAAATTGGTTCCTGTGGCCAATGATCCGAGTAATTCCTTCATTCCTGCATTTTCTTTAGTACGGACGGCAAAAATACCGATGATAGAGAGAACGATACCCACTGCCGCAATCAGCATAGGTGCGATAACCGCTTTAAACTGCATCACGGTATCATCCGAGCCAATAAAAGCGGCAGCACCTAAAGCGGCGGTAGCCAGAATAGAGCCGCAATAGGATTCGTACAGATCGGCGCCCATTCCGGCTACGTCACCTACATTGTCTCCCACATTATCGGCAATGGTTGCGGGGTTGCGGGGATCATCTTCCGGAATGCCGGCTTCCACTTTACCTACCAGGTCGGCACCTACATCGGCTGCCTTGGTATAGATTCCACCTCCTACACGGGCGAAAAGTGCTTGTGTGCTGGCTCCCATACCAAAGGTAAGCATGGTGGTTGTGATGACACATAATTTAGCAGAAGGGTTCAAGGCATCTGTGGGAATGCAATAGTCCAATAATATGTACCAGAAAGAAATATCGAGTAGTCCCAAGCCGACAACGACCAACCCCATAACAGCTCCGCTACGGAAAGCTACACGCAGTCCTTTGTTCAAGGAGTGTTGGGCGGCATTGGCGGTACGTGCAGAAGCGTATGTAGCCGTTTTCATTCCCAAAAAGCCGGACAATCCGGAGAAGAAACCGCCGGTAAGAAAAGCAATGGGCACCCACGGATTTTGTAAGTTGAAGCCGTATGCCATGATAGAAAACAGAATAACTAATCCCAGAAATACCAGCCCTACCACCTTGTATTGTTGTTTCAGATAGGACATGGCGCCCTGGCGCACATAAGAAGCGATTTTCTCCATCGTCGGAGTTCCTTCGCTTTCAAGCATCATTTGTTTGTAGAAATACCATGCAAGTACCAATGCCAAGAGGGAGGCAATGGGCACAATCCAGAATAGATACGTTTCCATACGCAGTATTGATTTAAAAGTTGGTTTTGCCCAAAGATAGCAAAAAATAAATGATATTCAATAGGATAGGTCGTATTTTTATCAATTAATATTTGCGGTGCTTTTCTAATTAAGTTTAGGGGGGAATAAATATCTGTAACTTGGAACACATGTACCTGTTCCTGTGTTTCGTCAAAACACGATGAAAGGTAAACAAGACGTTAAAAAACAGTTTCACCACAGATCAAATCTGTATAATCTGTGGTGAATTTAAAACTCAGGCTTTGTATTTACCATACAGCTTATCTATCAGATCAGCGCGTCCTATTTTGCGCAATTCATTGATGATAGCACGTCGTTCTTCGGGTTTATACCAGAAAAAGAACATCCGTTGAGCCAGTTTTTCTTTTGGTGTTTTAGCGGAAAATACCGGTTGCAACGTATATGGATGATAACCTGTGTACCAGGTTTCAGTGGCTACAGTCATCGGAGTAGGAGTAAAGTCCTGTACTTGTTCCAAATGGAAATCCAATTTCTTGGTGATCACTGCCAGTTCTGCCATATCTTCTTCCGTACATCCGGGATGGCTGCTTATAAAATAAGGTATAATCTGCTGCCGCATATTCAACTCCTTATTTATTTTGTCGAAAGTCTTTTTGAAGTCATAAAATTGTGAAAACGAAGGTTTCCTCATGATTTGCAGCACTTGGTCGCTGGTATGTTCCGGAGCCACTTTCAAGCGCCCGCTGACATGATGGGCTATCAGTTCGCGGGTATATTCAGCCGTACTGCGGTTTACTGCCGGATCTTTACTTTGATATTGTAACAGGTCATAGCGTACACCGCTTCCGATAAAGCTTTTCTTGATACCGGGAAGTGCGTCTACCGAATGATAGATATCCAATAAGGGGCGATGGTCCGTGTTCAAATTGGGACATACTTTGGGATGGATACATGACGGCCGTTTGCATCGCCGGCAAATTTTCTCATCTTTACCACGCATGGCATACATGTTGGCGCTAGGTCCTCCCAAGTCACTCAGATAGCCTTTGAAATCAGGCATTTCAGTTATGGCTCTCACTTCTCTTAAGATACTCTCTTTACTTCGGCTTACAATAAATTTCCCTTGATGGGCGGAAATGGTACAAAAGGCGCATCCGCCAAAACAACCACGGTGCAGATTGACTGAGAATTTAATCATGTCGAATGCGGGAATGCGTTTTCCTTTATATTTAGGATGAGGCATACGCGTATAGGGCAAATCAAAAGAATGATCCAGTTCGCCTTGGCTCATTGGAGGATAAGGCGGATTGACTACTACTGTTTCATTGCCTGTATCTTGCAAGATGCGGGAGGCTTCGTACTTGTTGCTTTCCTCTTCAATGAAGCGGAAGTTCTCGGCTTGTTTCTTTTTATCTTTCAGGCATGCTTCATGAGAGTGTAGGATGATATCTGGCTTTTCGTTCACACACTCAATTACAGAGTGCTCGGACGGAACTGATCCTTTCTTACAGATAAGGTAAGCCGTTTGTGGTATATCGTGGGGAATATCCTTTTGTAAGGGTAAATGGGCTCCGTCCTGACTGTCTTTGCCTTCTTTCATTCTCTTGCAAAGTTCCGTAATCGGTTTCTCTCCCATTCCATAGATCAATAAATCGGCTCCGGAATCTATCAGAATTGATTTACGCAGGCAGTCCTGCCAGTAGTCATAATGGGTGACACGGCGCAAAGATGCCTCTATACCTCCCAGAATGACAGGTACGTCGGGATAGATTTTCTTTAAAATCTGTGTATAAACGATGCTGGGATATTCGGGACGCATGTCGTGGCGGCCGTCGGGAGTATAAGCATCCTCGCTGCGCAAACGCTTGTTGGCAGTGTATTTGTTTACCATGCTGTCCATACATCCGGCGGACACACCGAAAAAGAGGCGTGGACGTCCCAGCTTCTTAAAATCGCGCAGGTCATCACGCCAGTTGGGTTGAGGCACAATGGCCACTTTCAAACCTTGCGCCTCTAATAATCGTCCAATTACTGCCGGACCAAATGAAGGATGATCTACGTAGGCGTCACCGCTGAACAAGATTACGTCCAGTTCATTCCATCCGCGCATCTCTACTTCTTTCTTGGTTGTCGGCAACCAGTCTGTAAGTTTGTATTCTTTCAATGATAAATACTGTTTTTTTTGTTTTGCTACAGAGAACACAGAGATTGTTTATTATATCTCTTCTTCATCTTTATTTTTCTCTTTCTCCCATTGGATATAAAGCAGAATGAGTTGATGAAGTCCGAAAGCTTTCATGTTATTATGATAAATTACATCGATACAAAGGTCGAGCAGCTCTTTATTGTTTCCTTCCTCGCTGGTTATCAGTGAACGGATATTCAACTTCAGTTTCTCCAGCACCGACTCGTCCACGATACCGTTGCTGTCTATCAGATGCTGGAATAAAGCATATTTCTCAATAGTTTGCAGGTTCTCTTCTGAGATTTCCATGCTGCGTGTGCCGGAGGCATTAGTCTGTATAGTGTACATAGTCGTTTTATTTTAATGGTTTATACGGACAAAGTTAGGCGTTTTTATGAAATAACCTCTTATTTGCCCTTTTATTTTCGTTTAAAAATATCACTTGCTGCCAAAGAAGCCCAGGATGGCACTCATTACCCGTGCTCTTTCCTTCACTCCCTGAATGCTTTCAAAGGGGAAACCCAGGACAAAAGTCCGATATTTGCCTTTATAGGCGACACCGGCACTGTAACTGCCCGGATTATATACAAAAGCGGAGTAAGCAGGGGCTATCGGGGTCAGACAGTCGGGAGCGGGTACGGCGTATGTTTGCTCGTTGATAGTGCGGGGAATACTGAAACGGGTGTTGGCTCCATATATTTCTCCCGAAGTGGAATTTATCATGCTGCCTCCGAAACTATATTTTAATATGTTTTCGGTGAAGTTCAGTGCTGTGGGACTGTTCATGTTGCTTCCTATATACGAGCCGCTGAGCATCAGGTTGCCGCCTCCTTGACAATAGGTTGTGAGCAACTGTTGCAATGTGTGGGAGAAAGGACGCCTGTCGGCTCCGAATATCAGGTCTGTAATGGGGTAATCTGCCAGCCGGACAAAACCATTTTCAACGGCTTCATCACTACACGATACAAAAGAGTATCCTCCGGCTGCCTGGATGGCTTTTCCATGAATGAACGGATAATCGAAAGTATTTCCGGCTATCAACATTCCTTCCAGTTCGCTGCCGCTATATCCCAGCCCGTCTTTAGTTTCCCGTCCTATGCGGCTGCGGTCGAAGCTTTGTTGCGTTCCGCAGAAGGCGGGTGTATTTATATAAGGTATTCCCGGATCCGTATTCAAGTCAAAGCCTTGCAAGAAAGGAGATTCTACGGTAGCAGGTCTGCTTAAACGGTCGAATCCGTTGACTATCAAGATTGTTCCTTTACTTTTCTTTGCCTGATAGGCTGACAGGATTTCGGAAGGAAAACTTTCTCCGCCCTTGTTGACTGCGGTTACTTTGAAACTATATACCAGTCCCGGTTCGGCTTCGAAGGTATATTCAGTACCGCGTACTAACGTTCCATTGTCAAATCCACCATGTCCCAGACGGGTATAGACTATGTATTGTTGAGCTTTGGCAGTCGGTTCCAACGGGTCGTCTACCGCTTGCCAAGTTAGTTGGAAGGTGTTTTTCCTACTTCCGGAGTGAATGGCAAAGTTATTTACCGGTAAAGGTTGGACTACGTAATCCGTCCCATGCATGGTACTCAGGTATTTTAGTATGGATTTGTAAACAGAACGTCCTACGGTAAACTTGAAACGCGGATCGTGCCCCAATTTCAAATCGGCGAAGTTCTGGTGGGAGAGGAGTTCCAGAATCATCGAGGGAACGGCAGGCAGACGGGTCTCGCTGTAATTGCGGTTCCACAGGCTGCGGCGTTGCCACCGGATACCGAATTGGGCGGAGATATCCTGTTGCAGACCGGTCAGTACCATGTCCGCCAAGTCGCGGGAAGCATAACGGGAGATACCGGCGTTCAGTTTACCGCTATTATAATCGGTGGTATAGATACCCAGCGTGCCTATTAAATCATCTTCTTTGGAAAAACCTGCATCGCTGTGCACTCCCAAGGTCATTTCAAAAGGAACGCCCAATCCTTTCTCCTTTGGATTGTACACAGAATTTCCGCTGAGATAGTTTATTATCCGGCTGCGGGCGTTTATATCATCGGTATAGTCATTCTTACCTTCGCTGGGACTGTAAACCGAATAAGGAAAACCCGACCATTGTGCGGCATAGCGTGCCCCTTCCAGATAACGGGGCAGGCCGCTGGTTTTTCCACCGCGCGATATGTTTCCCATTCCTCCGCCAAAACGGACGGCATCGGCGCATACCACTCCTTTTTGTCTGCTCTCATTACTTAGTATCACCATACCGTAATCGTTGGTTCCTTTGTCGAATTCAAAAGTGCCCAGATAAACCCAGGTTCCTCCCCCTATTTGTTGGTTGACCAGAAATTCGGTGACACCCCCTTTATGGAAAACCAGATATTTAGCGTCACTCACACTTCCGGGTAAAGTCTGATAAGTCACATAGACGGCATATCTTCCTGTTTCGGGAATATGGGGAATCCATTGTGCAAAGGCTTTTTCCGGTTTTTTCTCGGTGGAGGCAAAGCGGGCTGTACCTTCTTCAAAAGGATTTTGTCCGTCCCGGTAAACCAATCGTTTTTGAGCGAATGCCGGGGTGGGGGCGGTTTTCCATTTACCTTTCCGGCTTTTTATCTCCTGATAGATGCAACCTTGGGGATGGGTATCATTATCCACAATCACCTCATTGCGTTGCCAGTCACGTTCACGAGGGGTATAAACTATGGCTCCCGCATTTTCCAGCATGGGTATAATATAAGGTATGACGAATGATTGGGTGAACAAGTCTTCTGTGGTACAGAACAGTCGGGGACGTTGCCATTCCCAACATCCCTTGTCCTTTTTATAATATTTTCCGTGGCTTTGCCAAAGGGCGATGTGTCTGCCTTCCAGTCCTTTGCCGGCAGTAAAGGGGCGGGAAATATTTTTTACCCATGGATCACCTTTATAATCTGTCCGTTGCCATAAGCGGCTTTTGTCCTGTTTCTTTCTCAGATAGTTGGGAATCAGGTCTTCGATTGATTTGCCATCGGCATAGATGGTTATATCGTAATAATTTACAGGACCGGGTAGGCTTTGTCTAAGTAACCGGTAGATAGCTTCTGTCTTTTCGGGGGTAAACGGTTGGTAGCCGAAGCTGGGGCTGGCATATACATTCAGCCTTTTTTTGTCATGATTTACTTCATAACGGTCTAATTTACACTTACCTATGTTGGCATAAGATGTTTCGTACCGGGTGAAAAAATCTTTTAGACGTTGTTCCACATTACCATCTAACCCTTGTGCCAAAGTGTGTGATATTCCTGCCATTACCAGCAGGAAGGACAAAAATATCTTTTTCATGTTGTTTTCTTCTTTATTTATGGTTGCGAAGTTAGGAATTTTTGTTAGTTTTGTCATTCTAACTAATCTATAATGAACCTAAATGAAACGAATTATCTTTAATTTCTGCTTCGTATGGCTGGCTGTTTCCGCTTTTGCCGGAAGTAAGGTAGTCGAAATGCGAAATTATGGTCTGGTACCGGACACACACGAGAATCTTTCACCCAAATTGCAGAAGGCGTTACAAGACATCAAGTCTCAAGTTGCTTTGGGTGATAAGGTCACTCTGCTTTTTGAATCCGGACGTTACGATTTCCATCCTGAAGGGGCGGCTGTCCGTGAGTATTATATTTCCAATCATGATCAGGACAATCCGAAAACGGTAGGTTTCCCTTTGGAGGATTGGAAGGGGCTGACGGTGGACGGACAGGGTGCTGATTTTATCTTTCATGGGCGTATGCTTCCACTTTCTCTGCTTCGTTCAGAGAATTGTACTTTGCGTAATTTCAGCATAGATTTTGAGACTCCTCATATTGCTCAGGTCAAGATATTGGAAAGCGGAGAGGAGGGAATTACTTTTGAACCTGCCGCATGGGTGAAATGCCGTATCAATGAGAAAGGTTTTTTCGAAGCATACGGTGAAGGCTGGTCCAGTGCTCCCCAGGGAGGGATTGCTTTTGAAGAAAAGACAAAGCGTCTGGTATACCGCACCAGTGACTTATGGTGTCCTATGGAAGGATTGAAGGAAATCTCTCCACGTGTCTACCATGCTCCTCAATGGAAAGACGCCCGGTTGAAACCGGGGACAGTGGTGGCTCTTCGTACTTATTATCGTCCTGCTCCGGGTATATTCTTGTCCAATGATAAAGACACCCGTTTGCAGAATGTGAAAGTGCATTATGCCGAAGGTATGGGACTGCTGGCCCAGTTATGTGAAAATATCACGTTGGATGAATTCAGCGTTTGTCTTCGTGGCGATAAGGATCCGCGTTACTTTACCACGCAGGCGGATGCTACCCATTTCTCCAGTTGCCGGGGGAAGATTGATTCTCGCAACGGGTTGTATGAAGGAATGATGGATGATGCGATTAATGTACATGGTACTTATTTGAAAATCAAGCAACGCCTTGATGACCATACGGTGATTGCCCGATACATGCATCCGCAAGCATACGGATTCGAGTGGGGCGTGAATGGCGATGAAGTACAATTTGTACGTTCCGCCACCATGGAACTGACCGGTGGAAAGAACCGGGTGAAGGAAATCCTGCCCAATGACAAAGATACGGTGAAAGGTGCAAAAGAATATCGTATCACTTTTGCCGAGCCTTTGGATGCGGAGATTACGGATAAAGAAGGTTTCGGCATTGAAAACCTGTCCTGGTGTCCGGAAGTTTATTTTGCGGATAATGTCATTCGTAACAACCGTGCACGCGGTACGCTGTTCAGCACTCCCCTGAAAACGGTGGTAGAGCGTAACCTGTTTGATCATACATCAGGAACAGCCATATTGCTGTGCGGTGATTGTAACGGCTGGTTTGAAACGGGAGCTTGCCGGAATGTGCTGATTCGTAACAATCGTTTTATCAACGCATTGACTAATATGTTCCAGTTTACGGAAGCTGTTATCTCTATTTATCCGGAGATTCCCGATTTGGAGCATCAGAAAAAATATTTCCATGGTGGAAAAGGAGAAAAAGGAGTAGTGATTGAAGATAATTATTTTGAAACCTTTGACCGCCCTGTCCTTTTTGCAAAATCCATTGATGGATTGATCTTTAAAAACAATGTGATCCGCCAGAATACGGATTATCCGGCTTTTCATCATAACAAGTCCCGTTTCCGCTTGCTTCACACCCGGAATGTGAAGATAGAGAAGAATAATTTTGAGGATGGGGATGAGAGTATAGCAAGAGAATAGATACAAATAACACTGATTATGCGGGTGAAAATACAATCCGCATAATCAGTGTTTTCATATCTGAAGAACTACAAAACGGAAGGGTTATTCTACTTTTCCGATGCTGAAGTTTTCAGGATATTTGCCTTTGAAATTCTTATAATACAATTTGATTTCACGCATATCCTTGTCCAAATCACCGCTGGGATGTATTACCTTTTCGGCTGTGATGCATTTCTTCTCGTAGTCGATAGCTACCAGAATAATAGGCAGACCGGCCCCTTGCGCAATATAGTAAAACCCTTTCTTCCAATTGGGATTGGCTTTGCGTGTTCCTTCCGGAGTGATAGCCAGATGGAATTTTTGACTCGATTTGGCAATCTTAATCATCTGGTCCACCAATGAAGTCTTGCGGCTACGGTCTACGGGAATCCCTCCCATCCAGCGGAAAATAGGGCCTAGAGGCCAGAAGAACCAGTCTTTTTTCATCATAAAACCGGTTTCGCGACCTATAGCTCCCATAAACAGTTTGCCTATGAACAAATCCCAATTGGTGGTATGCGGTGCGGCACAGATAATATATTTGTCATAATCGGGAACGGATACTTTAGTCTTCCATCCCAATAGTTTGTAGTAGATAAAACCACAAATAGCTTTTTTCATTCCTTAAATCTTATGCTTTTGTAGCTTTAGCCAGTTCGTCTGCAACCACTTTTATTTCTTTGTTCAAATCCTCATTCAGTTTCTTGTAGAAACCTTTTACGTTACCCGGTTCAGTGTGACTGATGCGTATAATCAGTTTGATCACATTGTGTACAGAGTTGCAAACTACTTCACGGTTAACACCTTCCATCAAACTGACTAAAAACAAATCACTTGCTATATTGGTTATTTTTTTCTTTAAATTTCTTCTACTTGCCATAAATGTAATGTTTTAAGTTAATACATAATTCTAAATTCGCGGTAAAGGTAATATTTTTATTTGTATACGTTTTCATATTTGCGAAAAAAGAACGAAATTTGCACATGAATTATAAATGAAATTATACACCTTTAAATAGAATAATAGAATATGACTAAAAGTGCATTACAAATTGCCAGAGCTGCTTATCAGCCCAAACTTCCTAAAGCGTTGAAAGGCGCTGTAAAAGTAAAGGAAGGTGAACCTACACAGTCAGTTGCTGACCAGGAAGCTATCAAAGCCTTGTTCCCTAACACTTACGGCATGCCGTTGATTCAGTTCGTTGAAGGCGAAGCTGTCAATATGCCTGCCATCAACGTAGGTGTCATCTTGTCTGGTGGACAGGCTCCCGGCGGACACAATGTTATTTCCGGTTTGTTCGACGGTATCAAAGCATTGAACAAGGACAGCAAACTGTATGGTTTCATTCTGGGCCCCGGTGGTTTGGTAGACCATAATTATATGGAACTGACTTCCGATATTATCGACGAATACCGCAATACCGGTGGTTTCGATATCATCGGTTCGGGACGTACCAAACTGGAAAAGGTAGAACAGTTTGATAAAGGTCTGGAAATCATCAAGGAATTGGGCATCAAGGCATTGGTAATTATCGGTGGTGATGACTCAAACACAAACGCTTGTGTATTGGCAGAATACTATGCTGCGAAGAACTGCGGTGTTCAGGTTATCGGTTGTCCGAAGACTATCGACGGTGACTTGAAGAACGAGATGATTGAAACTTCTTTCGGTTTTGATACGGCTTGTAAGACTTACTCTGAAGTAATCGGTAACATTCAGCGTGACTGTAACTCTGCCCGCAAATACTGGCACTTTATCAAGCTGATGGGACGTTCGGCTTCTCATATCGCTTTGGAATGTGCTTTGCAGGTTCAACCTAACGTATGTATCGTTTCAGAAGAAGTGGAAGAGAAGAACATGTCATTGGATGATGTGGTTACTTACATTGCTCAGGTGGTGGCTAACCGTGCCGCACAAGGCAATAACTTCGGTACAGTGTTGATACCTGAAGGTTTGATCGAATTCATCCCCGCAATGAAGAGATTGATCGCTGAATTGAACGACTTCCTGGCTGCTAACGCATCAGAGTTCGCATTGATCAAGAAATCTCACCAACGTGAATATATCATCTCCAAGCTTTCTAAGGAAAACTCGGAAATCTATGCTTCTCTGCCCGAAGGCGTTGCACGTCAGCTTACTTTGGATCGTGACCCGCACGGAAACGTACAGGTATCACTGATTGAAACAGAAAAGCTGTTGTCTGATATGGTAGCCGTTAAATTGGCTCAGTGGAAAGAAGAAGGCAAGTATGTAGGTAAATTTGCCGCTCAGCATCACTTCTTCGGTTACGAAGGCCGTTGCGCTGCTCCGTCAAACTTCGATGCTGACTATTGCTACTCGTTGGGTTACACCGCTTCTATGTTGATTGCCAACGGCAAGACCGGTTATATGTCTTCTGTACGTAACACTACTGCTCCTGCCGAAGAATGGATTGCAGGTGGTGTGCCTATCACAATGATGATGAACATGGAACGTCGTCACGGTGAAATGAAACCGGTTATCCAGAAAGCGTTGGTAAAATTGGACGGTGCTCCTTTCAAGGCGTTCGCCGCACAGCGTGAACGTTGGGCTATTGAAACAGACTATGTATATCCGGGTCCTATCCAGTACTTCGGTCCTACAGAAGTTTGTGACCAGGCAACCAAGACATTGCAGTTGGAACAAGGAAAATAATTTTTTCTTATTTCTATAAAGCATAAAGGAAACCCATCGGGGCTGATTGTAAAACCATTCTCCCGATGGGTTTTATTGCATAGTATGTGGGAATAGGTAAGGTAAAAACAGCTAAATAGGATAAAATGGTAAGAGCGAAAAGCACACGTCCTGCCCCTGTTAAAAAAAAGGCAGTCGCGAAACCTGTCCGCCGGACCACACAGCGGAAGGCGAAAAAGAAACCGCAAAGAGAGATGCCGTCATGGCTTCGGTATGTCATTGCGGGGATTATTGCTTTTTTATTCCTTGCCGCTTTCTTTTATTTCTTTATCCGTCCTTACTCTTACCGTTGGAAGCCTTGCTATGGTTTTAAAGCATACGGTGTATGTATGCCCTCAGGTTTTCATGTGCATGGCATTGATGTTTCCCATTATCAAGGAAACATAGACTGGAAAATGCTGACCCAGACCCGACAGGGAAAATTTCCTATTCATTTTGTCTTTATGAAAGCTTCGGAAGGAGGCGATTATGGGGACAAGGCTTTTAGCTCCAATTTTGATTCGGCGAAAACATATGGGTTTATCCGTGGGGCTTATCATTTTTACAATCCGAAGACAGATCCTGTCCGTCAGGCCGATTTTTTTATCAATTCCGTCAAGCTGGATTCAGGTGACCTTCCTCCTGTGCTCGATATTGAGAAGAGGGGAAAGGATGAGAATCAGCTCCGTCGTGACCTTAAACTGTGGCTTGACAAAATAGAACAGCACTACAAAGTGAAGCCTATTCTTTATACTTCTTATAAGTTTAAAACGCGTTATCTGAATGATTCGGTCTTCAATTCTTATCCTTACTGGATAGCTCATTATTATGTAGACTCGGTGGAATACAGGGGGGAGTGGAAATTCTGGCAGCATACGGATGTGGGTACGTTGCCGGGTATTCGTGAGAAGGTGGATTTGAATATTTTCAACGGTTCGTTGGAAGAATTGCAATTAATGACCATAAAGAAATAAGGGAACTGTGCCTGAGGTTCCGAAAACTTTGTTTATATTTGCTTTATGAACTTACTGCTCAATATTATTTGGCTGATTTGCGGCGGATTTCTGATCTGCGTGGAATATATTGTTTCCAGCCTGTTGCTGATGATTACTATCGTCGGCATTCCTTTCGGTTTCCAGACTTTGAAGTTGTCTATGCTGGCTCTTTGTCCTTTTGGGCGGGAAATACGCAGTTGTCCCGGTGATGGTGGATGTCTCAGTGTGTTGATGAATATCATCTGGATACTTGTAGGTGGAATCTGGATCAGCCTCTCTCATCTGGCATTCGGGGTGTTGCTTTGCATCACTGTCATCGGCATTCCATTCGGACTGCAACATTTCAAGCTGGCGGGCTTGGCACTTACTCCTTTTGGAAAGGAGATTGTATAATAAATATAATACCGTATGGTCGTTTGGTCACTTTGGATAAAATGCAGCGTCCTACGTGCGTTTGTCACCGCTTGATTCCGGTTCTAATTTTCAGGGAAGAAGAACAAAAGGACAAAAGAGAGAAAATCCGTTCTTTTGTCCTCGAATAAATCAATGCACATCCTGCGTGGTTGGTGGCAATTCCGTCTTTATCGCGTCTTTGCCATACTTGAAAATGGTATTATTTCATGATGAATTTCACAGCTGCCCAGTTGTTCTTTTCCCGATGATGTACGAACTCCATTCCCAGACTCTCCGCTTTTTCGCGGATAAAAGGAATATCCTGTATATAGAATCCACTCATAAATATTTCCGAACCCGGATGCATACAGGCGGCATAATGGGGAAGGTCTGCCAGAAGAATATTCCGGTTAATGTTGGCAATAATCACATCAAACGCTTTGCGCCCTTTCAGCAGATTGGCGTCACCCAGTTCCACTGTAATGTTATGGATATGGTTCAGTGCAATGTTGTCTTTTGAATTGTTGACGCACCAGTCGTCAATGTCGATGGCTGTCACAGGATTGGCTCCTCGCATGGAGGCAAGGATGGCAAGAATAGAAGTGCCGCATCCCATATCCAGGACTGATTTTCCTTTCAGGTCGGCTTCTAACAGCTCGCTGATTATAGAGCTGGTCGTTTCATGATGCCCTGTGCCGAAAGCCATTTGCGGGTCAATCAGAATTTCATACTCAGTTTTCGGAGTGTCTTTGTGGAACGTGCTGTGAATGCAGCAACGGTCACCTATGACGATGGGTTGAAAGAAGTTTTTCTCCCATTCTTCATTCCAGTTTTTGTCTTCGGCTTCCTTTATGGTGTATTCTATCCGGGTGTCAGGTAAAGGGAAGTTCACAACCATTTCTTTCAGTGCTTCCTCGTCAAAGAGAGTTTGCTGGATATAGGCCTGTATTCCCCCTTCACATTCTACAAAACTTTCAAATCCTATTTCTCCGGCCAATGCGGACACTACATCATTCACTGTTTCATTACAGGGATGTGTTGTAAAGGTTACTTCTAAATATTTCATATCTTTTCGTTTATTCTATCACTTTACGGAGCAATGCCTCCATCTCATTTTTGAAGATGCCCGCTTCATGCACTTTCACCCCGTCCACATAGAACGTGGGAACGTAATAATAGTCGTATTGGTCGGCTATATCAGGATGTTGGGTTTCTTCTATCATTTCTATTTCTATAGGTTGGAATTCAGGATATTCTGCTTTCAGTTCTTCAATATAGCGCAGTGCTTTTTTGCAGAACGGGCATCTTTCCTGATAAAATAATTTCACTGGTTTCATACGATTGTTGGTTTAAGGATGATGACAAAGATAATTTCTTTTCATTACTTTCACAAACAAACCTTCCGTCTTTTTGTTTCAGACTTGTGCTCTCATTGCAATGTTAGATGCAATTATGCCCTCATGCCCTCATTTGTGAGGTAATTTGTTTATAATGAACAGGTTATTTGTGATGGTAGCATAGAAGAGTATGAGGGCATTGCCCTCATACTCTTCTATGGTAAAATAAATTATTTCAACTTTGTTACATGATATAGGGTACCTCTGGTACTGGTCTTTTTAGGAATGTTCAGTTTGCGGAGAATACGTCCAAACCAATTTATTTTATTGATAGACAGTTTGTCGCGTGTGTTCTCTTGAAGATAATTAAAAATATCCATGGCAGTCATCCATTCTCCCTCCTTTTCGTTGGTTGCAGAAGAAAAGTTACAATGGAATAAATGCTCCAAAGGTGATATTTGCTCAAATTCGCTGTTGCTTTGTCGTAAAACGGCCTCATCTTCGTCATTCAGCCAATAACGTTCGTTCTTATAAAGTAAATGCATGGCTTGCGCATAGAGTTGGCGGTAGTCTATGGTGACATTGGTATCAATGGGATCGGTCACTTCGATACAGATAAAGCGACGGCTTCCCGTGGGGTCGGTGAGCAAATCCTTCTGATTGCTGGTGCCGATGAATGAGGCATAGCGGCGTAATTCGCGCACGCTGGTTCCGTAAGGCTTGCGCAGATTGGCTGTCGGTTTTTGTAGCAGATGTTTCAGAAAGCCTTGTTGATTTACGGTAATCTGGTCGAATTCGTCCAGGTTGATAAGGAAAAATCGTCCCAAGGCACGCTCCGCTTCCTGTTTGCTGCTGAAGTCCAGGCTGTCGGCATAGCCGAAACGGAGTTCGGGTGGCAGCAAGATACGGCAATAAGTGGATTTCCGGAATCCTTGCGAACCTACAAGTAAAGGTGAAGTGCTGTTTCCATGCTGGCGGTCCATCCCCCTCCAATGCGCCACCATGCCTAGAAACCAACGGTAAAAGAGTTCTTCCCAATGCGGATTGCCGCAAGGAACGAGCCGGGCAAGTGCGCGGATGCGGTCAGTACCGTCCCAGCGGGGAAGGTCACACAAGTATTCTTCTACAGGATTGTAAAGCGGAACGAAATCGGAGGTGAGAAAGCGGTCTATATCCCGGTCCCACACTTGCAGCCCTTCTTTTAAGGCGCAGAGGGCGATACTGTTGCGGGTACGTTTATCTAAAGGCTTGAAATAGAAATGAACAGAGTCCCGTTGACGGTATTCCACCTCGTCCAGCACGGTGTTGAAGCGGAATTCATACCGTCTTTTCAAGAATTCCTCCAGCCGGAAGGTGGCTTCCTGCTCTTTACTGAAACCGCTTTTTTTACCGAAACCTTTCATTTCCCGGTATCCGTTGCCAAAAGCTGTACGGATGGTTTCTGTGTCCGTTGCGTGAAAATAGTGCATCAGCGTGCGCTGTACGGCTTCCTCTTCGGGGATGCCTGTTTTGAAGCATTGTTCTACCAGATGGGGCAGTAAAGGTTCCAGCCCGTCATCACGTTTCCAGTTTTCCATCTCGGCCAATGCTCTTTTCCGTGCCGACTGGTACATCTGGGCAAAAATCTGCATACTTTCGCAGCCGGGTGTCATTCGTTCCGGTGCGCTTTCGCTGTTTTGTTTCCGTTGCCGGAAAGTTTCCTCATCGGGCAGGGCAAGCGGTTGCTCTATGCAGAAAGGAACGGACGAAGGGTTATAGTAAGGTTGTTCATCCACGGTCATGCGACAGCTTTGCATCAGGTCCGGTTCCTTCAGTGTGATGCCGAAAGGAAGCATGGGCTGGTAGCATGTCACCGCCAGCCGATAGGCGTGGGCATGAAACAGGAGGACTTCTTGTGTGGCAGTGGGCAAGCTGCCGTCAGTGCGTGCGAAGCGTATCCATATCTTTACGCTCCGTCCGCTTGAACCGCAGAAAGCGGCAAAGGTTTGTGGCAGTTGCTCTACTTGGCGTTTCACATATTCCACCTCATACAGGTCGGCGAGCCGGTTCACTTCCAGCTGCACCAGTCCGTTGTAATGTTTCATACGTTTCTCACCCTTTTGTTTGCGGGTATATTCTACGGCAGGATAGACACGCGGCAGTTTGTCGATGTGGACGTAGCGGGCGGACGATCCTGCCAGCCGGGGTAGTATTTCACGCAGTTCCGATATATGCCCTGCTTTGTTCTCTGTCTTTACTTTCTCGAAGAATGCGTCCGTATCGCATAGTGACAAGGCTTCTGTCCCCTGTTCTTCATCTTTTCTGATGAGTGTAATTTTCATATTTGTCTTTCGTTTGAATGTTTTTTTGGTTTTATGTACCTCCCATGGAAAAGATGATGTTCTGTCGTGTGGAGAAGACTGCGTATTGCGAGTGTCTATGTGTGCATATTTTTAGTAAAGATAAGGTTTCTTTCCGGATTCTGCAAATGCTTTCCGGATTAAATGCCGTCTTTTTCTTTTTCCTTTCTTTTCTGTGTTTTTATTCTTAGTCTCAGTGCATATTCCCCTGTCTCTTATTTGTTTTCTACCTTTTCTTTTCTTATTTTTGTATGTTTGTAATTAGTTATCTACCCTTGTGATTAAGTCTGATCATAAAGGTGATTAAAATTAATCACAAAGGTAGTTAAGCTTAATCACATCCGTGATTAATAGATATTGAACTTTCATCAATAAAAAAAGAACAGTATGGCAATACTATTTGATTGGTACGAGAATCCCAAAACCTCTGAGCAACAAGGGGAAGAGAATATGTTGCATCCGCGTCTCCGGCTGAATGGGAAAGTAAGCACGGCCCAGCTCCGTGCCCGTATACAGAAATATTGTACATTGACGGAAACGGATGTAATAGCCGTGCTCGATGCGCTGTCACACGCCATGGGCGAGGAATTGGCGGAAGGCAGGCAGGTGCATCTGGACGGCATCGGCTTTTTCCGTCCCAATCTGGTGAGCACCGAGCCGGTAACCGAAAAGACGAAACGTAAAAATACAAAGGTAAGGCTTAAGGGGATTGTTTACCGCCCCGACCGATTATTGATGGATGAGGTGGGGAAGGTAAAGGTGCAGCGTACCCGGTTCTCGTTTCATTCAAGTAAACTGACCGATGAGGAAATTGACGCATTGCTGACGGAGTTCTTCACAACTCATGATTTTGTGCAGCGGAAAAGTTTCCAGCTTCTTTGCAGTATGACACAAAGTACGGCCAGCCGCCATTTACACCGCTTGTGCGAGGAAGGAAAGCTGAAAAATGTGGGACTTCCCAAACAACCGGTTTATAAGCCGATAAATGGGTATTATGTTGTGAATGAATGATTTAAGTGAGATGTGCAAGAAAATAGGAGTGAGGGCATGAGGGCAATGCTCTCACTTTTTAACATGCCCTCACTGTGTGTAGTGGTTTAATAATGAGTAGGTTATGACTTTTAGTGAGGGCATGAGGGCATAAGTGGGTGCAACTTAATATAAAAAGTTGTTTTACCACCAGATTTGTTTACCATCAACGTATGTGAACGGACGTTCTTCTGTTTTCCGTGTGTGTGCAGAAATAGATAAAATAGTTGAAGTCCGTTACTAAAATAGGGAAATCCCTACCAACTAATAGGGATTTTCTTTGTTATGAACTGAAACCTCTGGCTATCTTTGCACTAGAAAAAGTAGATAGAATAACAAATAAAACAGGTACGAGTATGAAAAAGATTGTATTAGCTTCGCTTATGATGGTGTGCTTGCCTTATTGGGCAATGTCACAAAGCGTTGATGACGACCTTTATTTCATCCCTAAGAAAAAAGCTGAAAAGAAAGAGGAGGTTAAGCAAGAGGTGAAAGTGGTGGTTCCGCAGAAGCAGAACACGACTACCGTTTACGCAGCCCCCGGTTCTACAGTGGTAGTGAAGGATGTGAAAGGAAAAGTGCGCGATGTGGATGAGTATAATCGTCGTTATACTTCACGAGATAATAACTTCTCGATGGAGAATGATACCTTGTATATTGAGGAGAAACCTTTGAATGAGAGAGGGGAATGGGTTAATGGTTTTGAGGGCTCTCAAGACGATTATGAATACGCGATGCGTATCGTCCGTTTCCGCAATCCCCGTTACGCCATTCCGGTAAGCAGTCCGCTCTATTGGGATGTGGTTTACGGTTTGCCTTCATGGGATTGGAATGTATATGATGACGGATTGTATGCATACGTCTTTCCCACTTACACGAACCGCTTGTGGTGGGATTGGCGTTGGAATTATCCATATGGCGCCAGCTGGGGATTCAGTTGGGGATGGAGTTCGCCGTGGTACTACAATAGCTGGTACTATCCCGGTTATTGGGGTGGCGGCTACTGGGGTGGCTATTGGGGCTACCATCATCACCACCACCATCATTATTATCCGCATTATTCCGGTCACGGTTGGGGCGGCGGCTACTGGGGAGGCGGTCATGGATGGTATGGCTCAAGCAGACGTAATCCGGGGATACATGCCGGAAGATACACCAACAGCTATGGCTCTTCACGCCCAAGCCGGAATAATTATGTGAATAGTTATGATAGGAATAGTCGTAATTCGTATGTAGGAAATTCCAGACAAAATGTCCGTAATAGTGCTAATAGCTATCGTACCGCAACACGTAACGGATCTTCATCAGGAAGAGTGGTTTCGGGATCTGACGGTGTAAATTCGGTTCGTCCTAATAGAAGCGCTATCAGAACCCGTACAGGAGCAACTCTTTCACCAAGTCAGGCTGCAGGAGTCCGTCCGGGTAATTCGTATTCACGTCCGACAGAAGGAAGGGGATCTTCCTATACCAGACCAAGCAGTACCCGGAGAAGTGTGGGAAATGCAGCAGGATCTGCTTATCAGAGAACAGGGGCTGCAAGCCGTGGCGCCTATCGTAACAATAGTGGCGTTTCGAACTCTCGCAGCAGTTCATATTCCCGTAGCAGCAGTCCTTCCCGTAATAGTTCGTCTAACTCTTACCGTAGTAGTGGAACTTCTTCTTCCCGTAGTAGTTTTTCTAGTGGCGGTGGGGCTTCCCGTAGTTCCGGAGGCGGTGTTTCCCGTTCAAGTGGCGGTGGCAGATCGCGTACCAGATAAGTAGCAGATTAAACCAGACTGTTGTATTTAATAGAATTGATGTATGAAAAATAAAGTAATAGTAACCGCTTGTACGTTGCTGGCAATGGCAACGGCAAGCGCACAAAATGCTTATGATGCGGAAAAGTTGCTGGGGAATGACTTGAATGGAACAGCACGATTTGTTGGTATGGGTGGTGCCATGGGAGCTTTGGGAGGTGATATATCTGTCATGAGTTCCAACCCTGCGGGTATCGGCATTTTTCGTAGTAATGACGTGTCCGTTTCTTTTGGTTTTAATAATACTTCGACAAAGAGTAACTTTAGTGGCGTGTCAATGAATGAAGACAAAACGCGCGCTTCATTTGACCAGATTGGATTTGTTTATAGCAATAAGATAGGCAACAATACTTCTTTGCGTTTTGTGAATTTCGGATTCAATTACCATAAAAGTAAAAACTTCAACCGCCTTTTCTCTATGGGAGGGGCGTTGGATAATATGTCACAAAGCTTTCAGCTGGCTCAGGAAATGGAACGATATGGATTGACGGAAAGCGAGTTTAATGACATACTGGATGCGAAGAATCCTTATACCAAATATTGGAACCAGTTACCTGTTTTAGGAGTAATGGGGGTGAGAACCGGTGTGGTTGACTGGTTTAATGATCCTGAAAAAAACATTCATGCTCCATGGGGGTGGAATGGTTTTAACAATAACTTCTTTAGTAAGGAAACTGGAGGTATCAGTCAATATGATTTTAATGTTTCATTCAATATTGAAGATAGGGTCTATTTAGGAGCTACCTTGGGGGTCTATGATGTGAATTATGACCGTTATACTTCTTATACGGAAAATTTGAATGATGATAAGGGTGCGGATAATGGGGGGTATACATTGGATAATTATTATAGACTGGAAGGAACTGGTATGGATTTGAAGTTGGGGGTTATTGTACGTCCTATAGAAAGTTCTCCTTTCCGTTTGGGATTTGCCGTTCACACGCCTACATGGTATGATTTAAGAGAAAGCTATAATGCCACTTTATCTTCTGATATTTTAGCTTATGAAAAACCCTATATCCAGACATTGAGTGATTTTCTGGTAACTCCGGAGTATGATTATTTGACCTATGATTATAATCTTACTACTCCGTGGAAATTTAATGTCAGTGCGGGTACTACTTTTGCGGGTGCGGTGGCAGTAGGTGCGGAATATGAATATCAGGATTATTCTTCCAGTAAGCTGAAGGATGTGGATGGTTATGAATTGGGAGATCAGCCTAGCGTTGAGAATTATCTGAAAGGTGTCCATACTTTCCGTATAGGAATGGAAACGCGGATCATACCTGAGTTTAGCATCCGTGCAGGGTATAATTATTCTTCGGCTGCATTTTCCAAAGATGCTTATAGTGCCTTGTCTTTATATAGCACGCGTACTGATTTTAATAATACGGAGTCTAAGAATACCTTTACGTTTGGTCTTGGATACCGTGGCAGTGTAATTTATGCGGATTTGGCATATAAATATGATATGTATAAATCAAACTTTTATGCTTTTGACGATAATATAGATCTTCCGGCAACTAAAGTGGACAATGAGCGGCATCAGCTCTTGCTGACAGTCGGCGCCCGCTTCTAAGAATTTATTGTGAGTCTAATATAATTAACCTGTGATATACCGGAAGAACTTTATAGGCTTCCGGTATATTTTTTATTTATCGCGGAATTCTTTCCTTTTCCAGAAGTTGAATCCTGCATATACACGAACGGTTCCGAATGTATTAGTGAGAGAGAAATTCCTTTTCCGATAATCGTATGTATGCATCACCAGTGAAGCACCTACAAAGTACTTGTTGGTATTATAGACCACGGCGGCACGTGTTATCAGGTCAAAATTGATATCCTTTATCCAATGATTGTCGGTGTTAGGCGTATCGTCTATTTTTGATTTTTTATAGGCAATGGCCGGTAAGAGTGAAAGATTGGAAACCCAGTTTTTTGCAAATACCCAGTTATAGCCATAACCCACGTTGATGCTGTAATCAGAATATTTCACTTTCTTGAAAAGCAGGGCATCATGCAGTTGGGCTCTCACTTCACCGGGAAGCTTTTCGTAATCAAAAGATATGTTGTGCTGGGAATAAGAAAAGCCCGCCATCAGGGAACCCGCGCTTTTACGCTGGTTGGTGGACTGGCTATAGGCTGCCGGATAAGAGAATTTTTTATAATTGAAAATCCAATAGGCGTTCAGTCCTTTGATTTTACTTTGCAATCCGTTGAAATTCAGGTTTTTAATGGGAGTGCTCAGATCAAATCCGCTGGAAGAACGTATCTTGAAATCGCTTCCTGTCTTTCTGTAATATAAATCCACACCAAATTTGGAACTATAAAGATTCAGTGCCATTTCGGTTTTCTTTGCCTTGTTCTTGTGTCCGCCGAAAATATCTTTTACATCGAAAGAATATCCTAGAAATATCCAGCGCCATCCGAAATAGACCCCCAGCTTGAAACTGGCATTGGGGGAGAATCTCAAACTTTGTTCGCCGTTGTTTCCTTTACTGCCTAACCGATAGTATTCGTACCAACTGCTGGATTCCAGCATGAAAGCCAGATTGTAGAGGTTAGGCGAGATATAGGTGGTATCGACCGCGTTGAATTCTTTTCCCACTTTCCTGATTTTTCTTCCGGTATGACGGACAGTTGTCGCTATTCCATCGGTCAATGTAATGAGAACACCCTTGTTGTCCTGTACTGTCGAGTCCTTCTGTTCCGCTTGTGCATATACACCGAGGGCGGAAAGGAAAGACAGACAAAACAGGCATAATTGACGGATGTCCATAGGCAGAAATCAGAGTTTGTCAAGTATACGGTCCATTACCCAGTTGGTGGGTGTCGCACTGATGCCGTCGCAGGTACAGACAGCTTTTCCCTGCAAGTGTTCTACTACGGCTTTTATGAGCGGAAGTTGTACATGAGGGGGATTTTCGGGAAGAAACTCCTCGCGGCCTCTTTCAGTATGCAGGGCGATGGGATCGTAAGTGAAAACAGAGAAACAGATCATTCCCTTGTCTCCGATGATTTCTATACGGTCTTCCTTGGCCGATTCATGGGCAACGAAACACCATGATCCTGATCCCGGCAGACCGGAATCAAATTTGAAGCAGGCACTTATCGTATCTTCTGCCGGATATAACCCGCCACGGTTGCTCTTGTATCCTTGGGCTTCGAGAATGCAGCCGAACATATCTTGTAGCAAATCCAGCTGGTGAGGAGCCAGATCATAGAAATAACCGCCGCCGGCAATATCAGGTTGTACACGCCAGGGAAGGTTGGTACTGTTGTAATCCAAAGCGCGGGGAGGCTGGGCGAAACGTATCTGTATGTTGATGACATTGCCTATTTCTCCGTCCTCTACCATCTGGCGTACTTTTTGGAAATAAGGAAGATAGCGTCTGTAATAAGCTACGAAACAAGGAATTCCTGTTTCCTGTGATATGCGGTTGATGCGTGCACAGTCTTCATAGCTGGCCGCCATAGGTTTCTCGATGTATACGGGCTTTCCTGCCTTCATGGACATAATGGCAAAAGTGGCATGAGAAGAGGGGGGAGTGGCTATATAAATAGCATTGACATCTTCATCTCCTATTAACTGCTGCGGATCGGAGTACCAGCGGGGAATGTTGTGTCTTTTGGCGTATGATTGAGCTTTTTCTTTGTCACGGCTCATTACGGCCACTACCTCTGAACCTTCGATCAGGGCAAAGGCTGGTCCGCTTTTCTTCTCGGTCACTTCTCCGCAACCGATGAAGCCCCATTTTACTTTGTCTAATTTAACCATGGTAATAACTTTTTTGTCATTCCGCTTAAAATAATAACAATTTATATTGCAAAGATAGGACTATTTTGCAATTTCAGCCGGATAAAAATCAGTTATTGTAATATTTCTTGCGCAACAGTTTGAATGCAGGAGTCTTGACGTAGTCATTTAACCAGGAATTCAGGCTGTCAAGCAATATTGGAGAATGTTTGCTTACTCCCCATGAATAGAATTGTGAGAAGCTGATGGCTGTTTCTATATCCAATTGTGGAAAATCATTGATGGAGGCTTGGGCAATGCTCTCGTCGCATACGGCATAGTCTATGTCACCATGTGCTACCATGGCCAGTAATTGTTCTTGTCCGTATTTCTCCACTTCTTTGATATAGATGGTATCGCCTATTTCGTTACTTAAATTATGTATGCGCAGGATGGCAGGTGAGTTTTTGACTAGATGAAGGGTCTTGCGGGCTAGTTCCAACTGGCTGTGAATGTACAGACTATCGTTTTCTTTTTCGGGTTTACGCTGTACCAGTACTTGTTTGTTCAGTATAATGGGGCGGGTAAACAACAGGGAGTCTTTGTATTCTGTGGTAACTACCGTGCTGTTGGCCAATATATCGTATGTTCCTTTTTGTACGCCTTCCAGTCTTTTGGAAAAGCTCATTTCAGGAGTGATTTCCGGTTTCAGTCCTTTGCTGTGTGCAAAAGCATGGAGCAGTTCGTAGTGGAAACCGGAAACGGTGTCGCCGTCGGCATAAAAACTGATAGAATTGTACTCGGTAACGGCACGCAGGATTCCCGATGCCGCTATTTCTGCATAATCGCGGGGCAGACTGGTTTCAGCCTCCGTTTTCTTTTTGAAGAAGATGGAGGATAGGGTTACTGCAAGGATACCCATCAGAATGTATTTCAGATATTTTCTCATATAGACCGTCAATCAAAGAAATTCCATGAAAGGCCGAACTTTATCATTCGCGGATTGATTGGGTAGTGAGGCGCCAGGAAGTAATTGGATTTTCCCGAACCGGCATTGACGTGATACATCATAATAAAGAAGCGGGTACGTTTTAAATGCAGGTTGGCATAGACGTTGACTATCGGAAAAGCTCCTATCTCGATTTTGTCATCAGGATTCTGGTTATAGAATTGTCCGATGACGGGGGAGTAGTCTGGCGCGTAATATTTACTGAAATAACGCACATCTGCTCCCATTTCTATCTGGAGTACTTTTTTGGCGAGACCGAATTTCATGTACAAGTTGCCGTAAGCCGACAATTCCGGTAAGGGCAGAATGTCTTGCTCACTTGATTTTTGATAGGCTACTTCACCGTCGAGATGAAATATTCCTACTTTCAATTTTTGTTGCAACATTGCTGTGAATATTTGTATATTGCCGGAGTACTGTCTTACGGCTGCATTGTTCTTGAAACCGGTGACATTTCCTTCACTGTCTTTTACCGGTATGCTGGCATTGGCCAGATAAGTGTAGTTCTTTATATTTTCCACTCCGGCACGCAGTTGGGTTCCCCATCTGTTCAGACTTAGTTTTCCTTCCAGTCGGGTTCTCATTATTTTGGATAAATCGTTGTTGTCCCACCAGTAATGTTTGGATTGGAAATGCCTGAAATAGAATACGGGGTTCTGGTTCTTGATGAATGCATTTACATCCAGTCTCACCGTATCTCCGAATAAACGGAGATTCAGATCCCCTCTGCCTTCTACGCTGAATTGTCCTGCATCTTCACCGGCTATGGCCAATTCTCCTAGAATATTGTAATGTAATAGTTTTCCTTGTTTTTTGGATAGTTCGCCGCCAATGGAGAGTGAACTTTCCTTATAGTTGTTGATAATGCGCTGTCCCGGTATGTTTGTCGTGTCGGTCAAGGCGAAGTTTCGGTATTCATAACTTAAAAAGGCGGTAAGTCCGGCTTTCGCCCATTTGTTGAATCCTTCTTGTAAAGCAATGCCAATGGTATTTTTGATGGATGTGCGCTTCGTCTTGTCTATTGAGTCGGTCCCCAGATAGTTATGTTCAAAATACTTCTGATTCTGTGTGTCATCGTATGAGATGTATTTGCGATTGTTCAAGTCCACTTGTAATGTATGTATGAAGCTTGTGACAGGAACAAATACCTGCGTTATTTTTACGGAGTCCGTATCCACACTGTCCTGTTTTTCTTTATAGAACCCTAAGTTGTAACGATGTGTCAGGAAGGCATGGTAGCTGGTGTTGTGATTCCATATCTGACTCAGTCGCGTTGGGATTTCGTTGGCGGAATATTCTTTTTTGCCTTCTGCCATATCCAGCGGGTTGGTGATATACCGGTCGTCCGTGATACCTCCGTTTTCTGCCATCTTCAAGTTATCGTTGTTGAATATGAAATGCATGTCATATTTGTCTCCCCGGTAGCTGGAGAACAGGCCACCGTTGAAGAAGGCTGTGGACTGATCTTGGTAAAGCCCCCGGCCATACAGGTAATCTATGTAGAATCCAAACCCCAGTCTTTTGTTTGCATTGATGGCAAAATAGGATTTGAAGCGTTCTTCTCCGTCACGGCTGCCTCCTCCTTTGTAATAGCTCAGGTTCGTGAATGGAGAAAATGTATTGGTGAATATGACATCTTCCGGACGTTGTACGCAAAAGTCGTATGGGTCGGTGAAAAAGTATTGGCTGGGATCCCGACGGTCAAAAAAGATGCGTGAGAGGCGGGGGGAACCCAAATTTCCCAAGTAATTGTATTGTCCGGTGTAGCCGCCCATGTCATTTGAGTTCTGGAAAGCGTGCTGCAAGGTATCTACGGGGATATAAGTGACATTGCCAAAACGACTGTCCACTTTCCATGAGTACAGTCCGATGGGGATAGTGTTGGCATCTACTACGGCTGTCGTGTCTATGGGGTTTCCGTTACGGTCATATTGGTTTCTGTCCAGTCCGTTTGCCGAGGAACCGAACTGATTGTTCAGGGTATTCATTGTCCGCTGTGCCATCAAGGAAGTATGGAAGCACAGGAATAATAAAAAAATAATAGAGAATATTCTTTTCATAACGGCGGCAAAGATACAATATAAAAATAAAAGGAAGAGCTTTTCCGCTATGGAAAGTTCTTCCTTTTATTATTCGTTTAGAGTTATTTTAACTTACTGAGGTTTAATAATCTCCATTCCGATTCGGATGGCTTCTTCATTCATCGGTATCAGATGATGGTGACGTTCGGGCAATGTTTTGCGTAAAGCTTTTATTACACTTTCAATGGATACTACGGGACGCAGTTTCAGCAAGCCTCCTAAGACAATCATATTGAAGGTCTTTGCCATTCCTTTTTCGTTGGCGGCATCCATTGCGTCAATACGATAGATTTGTATGTCCTTACGTGTCGGAGGCTCGATGATTCCGTATCCGTCATAAATGAGGATACCACCCGGTTTGATTTTGCCTTCAAACTTTTCCAATGAGGGTTGGTTCAGTATGATGGCTGTGTCATATTGGCTGAGAATGGGTGAAGAGATGCGTTCATCACTGACAATCACCGTTACGTTAGCGGTTCCTCCCCGTTGTTCGGGACCGTATGCCGGCATCCAGGTTACTTCCTTGTCTTCCATCAGTCCGGAATAGGCAAGTATCTTACCCATGGATAGCACACCCTGACCGCCGAATCCTGCTATAATGATTTCCTGTTTCATGGTTTCTGTCTTTTTATTCTTTATCTTTCAAATCACCCAGCGGATAGAAGGGGAACATGTGTTCCACCATCCAGTCATTGGATGCTTGCGGAGTCATTTTCCAACCGGAATTACAAGTCGATACAATTTCCACCAAATTGGATCCTTTGCCATTCATTGAGTTTTCGAATGCCTTGCGGATAGCCTTTTTGGCTTTGCGGATGGCAGGAACCGTATGTACGGCCTGGCGGGTAACGTAGGCGGTGCCTTCCAAAGTGGCGGCAATTTCTGTCATTTTCAGCGGATAGCCATGAATGGCTACATCACGACCATAGGGGCAGGTGGCTGTCTTCATGCCAACCAGCGTGGTAGGAGCCATTTGCCCACCGGTCATTCCATAAATGGCGTTGTTGATAAAGATGATAGTAATGTTTTCGCCACGATTTAAAGCATGGATGGTTTCGGCAGTGCCGATACATGCCAGGTCACCATCTCCCTGGTAGGTAAATACCAGACGTCCGGGCCATAAACGCTTGATGGCGGTAGCTACGGCTGGTGCGCGTCCGTGGGCGGCTTCTTGCCAATCGATGTCTAGATAGTTGTATGCAAAAACGGCACATCCTACCGGTGACACACCGATTGTCTTATCTTCCATGCCCATTTCTTCAATAACTTCGGCTATTAACTTGTGAACCACACCGTGGCTGCATCCGGGGCAGTAATGCATCGGATTGTCATTCATCAGTGTCGGTTTCTTATAAACCAGGTTTTCGGGTTTTATGATTTCTTCTTTTGTCATAGTTTCTCCTCCTATTGCTTATAACATGAACCGCATAAAGAATTCCATCAGCTTGAGAAAAATAGCTGCTGCACAGACATAGATGAATACTTTGAAGTCACTTGCCATGAAGTAAGTGATGACAGCCGCTAGTGCCAGTGCCATGAAAAGTATGTTCAATATGTTTCTGATCAGATCGATATTCATACGGTCTTATTTTATTAGTTTCTCTTTCAGTGCAGTGATTACTTCATCCGGATCGGGAACAATACCACCCAGACGTCCGAAGTGTTCTACAGGCACTTTGCATTCTACGGCCAGACGGACATCTTCTACCATTTGTCCGGCGTTCAATTCTACAGTGAGGATACCTTTTACCTGTGCGGCGCGTGCTGCAATAGCTTTCGACGGGAACGGCCATAGGGTAATAGGACGGAGCAAACCAACTTTGATGCCTTCTTCCCGAGCCATTTCCATTGCCTTTTGGGCAATGCGGGCACAAGAACCGAAAGCTACGATCAAATATTCGGTATCTTCGCAGTGAAGTTCTTCGAAACGTACTTCGTTCTCTTCTATTTCTGCATATTTTTTCTGAAGATGGATATTACGTTTTTCCATCTCGGCAGGATCGAGTTCCAATGAGGTGATGATGTTGGGAGTACGGTGGTGGGTTCTGCCGGTAGTGGCCCACGGACAACGGGCTATGACTTCTTCATCTGTCAGGCGTGTGCGCTGTTCGGGCAATACTACTTTTTCCATCATCTGTCCGATAACGCCGTCTGCCAGAATAATGGCGGGATTGCGGTATTTGAAAGCCAGATCAAAAGCTATACCTACGAAATCTGCCATTTCCTGTACTGATGCAGGAGCCAGGGCTATGAGGCGATAGTCTCCGTGACCGCCGCCTTTCACTGTTTGGAAATAGTCGGCCTGACTAGGTTGGATGGTTCCTAATCCGGGACCTCCGCGCATGACATTGACAATCAGGCAGGGGAGTTCGGCACCGGCAATGTACGAGATGCCTTCCTGCTTTAAACTGACGCCGGGACTGGAGGATGAGGTCATTACCATTTTACCGCTCGCTGCACCGCCATATACCATGTTGATTGCTGCGACTTCACTTTCTGCCTGCAACACCACCATACCGGTAGTTTCCCAAGGTTTCTCTTCGGCCAGCGTTTCCAATATTTCCGATTGGGGAGTGATGGGATAGCCAAAGTAACCGTCTACTCCGATACGGATAGCGGCGTGGGCTATGGCTTCATTTCCCTTCATTAAAACGACTTCTTCTGCCATATTTGTTACATTTATTGTTGTTTTACTTTATACACAGTGATGCATCCGTCCGGACAGACTGTGGCACATGATGCGCAACCATTGCAGGTATCTTCTAATACCTGGTGGGCGAATGTGTATCCTTTTTTATTCACTTGTTTGGCATTGAGCGCGATTACATGCAGCGGACATGCCACTACACATAGATTGCAACCTTTGCAACGCTCTGTGTCTACTACAATAGCACCTTTAATCTTTGCCATGGGTTAGTTATTATTGATTATACATGTCTTTGTTATAGAAATTCAGAATATTCATAATCATGTCACGGGCGGAAACGGCCGGACTTTCCGGATTACGCTCGATGGCTTCCAGATAATTGTTCAAAGCTTGTTGCCAGTCTCCCATTTTGCGGTAGGCGTTACCCAGTAAGTAATAGGGTTCATCGTTGACGTGCGCATCGTTTCGGATGAAATTAGTTAGCGCATGAATGGCTCTTTCCGTATCACCCTGTTCGATAAGTGTCTTTATGTCCTGTAATTGTTCCGTCATAAGGCATGATTGTCTCATTGTTGTTTACAAAGATACTCTTTATTTGTTATGAAAGGGAAGATTGGAGCAGAAAAAACGGCTTTCTTGCTAAAAACATTTAAAAAAAGGAGAGAAAGATAGGGAAAAAATGGAAGAATGATTTCTTCTAATGGTTTGATTATTATAGAAATGGTTTCAAGTGAAACGGTTGATAGAGGAACGGTGTTATTTATTCTTAAAGGGGAGACATGTTTGAATGGTATTTGTCATGGTGCTTTTGGGGAAGTATATGGTAGATCGTTTGTATGTTTTTTAGGGGGAGTTGTCAGGTTATCTCCCCCTAAAAAAAGTTTTATGTATTATCAGAATAAACTGTCACGGTATAAATATATGGGAGAAAAGACTATTTTATTACTTCACCTACATACATATTATATGCCTTCTGACCGTCATTACTGGGGTTCATCTTTTTTGCTTCCTCACCGGTAACGGTCTGTTTCATCAGTTTCTTGCAGTTTACTATCAACCACGGCTCGCTATTACCTTGCTTGTAGAACGAAATTTTATAATTATCGCTCTGATCCATCAGCATATTGCCCATTGATTTGGCTTGGTCGATTACGCAGAATGCTACTTCTTTGCCGAATAACTGGCCGAAACCTCCCCAGCATTCTTTACCGATTTCGAATTGTTCATCGTTTCCGGCAGTAATTGTCATACGTGAGGATGCCTTGATTTGGTCATCTATGCTTTGTTCTTTGCTGGGAGTTGCATTATTGGCTGCTTTTATTTCGGTATTACCCTCAGAACCACCGATGACAGCCGGTTGGGCAGGGGGAGTTACCGGAGTGGCGGTAACGATTGTTGTTGCATTTGATATCGGAGTAGCTGTCACGCCCGGAGCAGGAGCAACTGCAATTTGTGAGTTGTTCAAGACCTTGTTGCCCAATGTATCTTGGATGGATTTGAACAGTGTGTCTTTCAAGTCAATAGTCTCTCTTCTGAATTTGCCGCAGATGGGAGCCAGCTTGGTCTTCGATTTGTTTAAAGCCATATCGTCTACAATCCATTCCTCTGCACTGTATTTTTCTCCTCCGTCACGAGCTTCATCATACCAATAACGGATACGGGTCATTTCGATATCACATTTTCCGTTTTCGCAGGTGATAAACAACTGATAATAAATTCTGGTTCTGTCCAATGACAATGCAGAGGAGGAGAATACCAGATATTCTTCGCCACCTGCTGCAATGGTTCCTTCATCTTCATTGGTGTAAAGAACACGTGCATTGAACTTGCCTTCGGGCTTGAAACGTTCTGTGGCCCATTTCAGCATGGTGCCATATAGCTGGTCTTTCGTTAAAGACGGTGCCTGTATCTCTGTTTTGAAAGAAACTTTACCGTCATTCATAGTTATCGCTCCCGCCAGATATTTGGGATCTGTCTGTGCCATAGCGATGAATGGCAGACATAGGAGCATTAAAAAAAGAATCTTCTTCATAGTAATATTTTTTATTTTATATTTTAATCTAAGCAAAGATAGGAATAAAAAAAAAGAGAAGCTATAATGCCTCTCTTTTTTTACTTTTATTATTATTGCGTGAATTTTACTTTACAGGTATCTTTTCAATGCGCTTTTGGTGACGTCCGCCTTCGAAGCCGCTGTTAAAGAATTCATCCAATATTTTTTCGGCCATTTCATGGTCAATGAATCGTCCCGGCATTACCAGAACATTGGCGTCATTGTGCTGACGTGACAGATGGGCTATCTCGGGCATCCAGCATAGTGCCGCACGGATACCCTGATGTTTGTTCAATGTCATGCTGATGCCTTCACCGCTTCCGCAAATTGCCACTCCGGGTCCGCATTCTCCGGCTTCTATAGCCAGTGCAAGCGGATGGGCATAATCTGCATAGTCACAGCTTTCTGTACTGTATGTACCGAAATCTTTGCATGGGTAGCCTTTTTCAGTTAACCATGTCTTTACAAACTCTTTCAGTTCAAATCCTGCATGATCGGATGCCAGTCCTACTTTTTTCATGCCAGCATTTCTTTTACTTGGTTATACACGTTCTGTGCGGTAAAGCCCAGCTTTTCATCCAATACTTTGTAAGGAGCGGAGAATCCGAATGATTCCAGACCGAATACCTTACCGTTGGCACCTACCAAACCTTCAAGGTTTACAGGAAGACCGGCAGTCAGACCGAATACTTTAGCCCCTGTGGGAATGATACTGTTTTGATATTCCTTGCTTTGGCTGCGGAACAATCCCTCAGAAGGAGCGGATACGATACGTATTTTTATGCCATCCTTGCGGAGAAGTTCTGCACCTGCCTCCAAAGTGGAAACTTCGGAACCTGAAGCGACTAGGATTACATCCGGATTTTCATCGGAGCCTGCAACAATATAAGCGCCTTTGGCAGCCTGTGAGTAGTCGTTTCCTGCAGGCAGATTCGCGATATTCTGGCGGGAGAAGATCAGTGCGGTGGGGGTGCTGGTATTTTCCATGGCCAATTTCCATGCCACAGTGGTTTCTTCCGCATCTGCCGGACGGAGTACCAACATAGAATTGTGTCCTTTGTGGTTTTTCAGTTTTTCCATCAGGCGGATTTGTGCTTCTTGTTCTACCGGTTCGTGAGTAGGACCGTCTTCACCTACACGGAATGCGTCGTGTGTCCAGATGAATTTGACGGGAAGTTCCATCAAGGCAGCCATACGTATGGCGGGTTTCATGTAGTCTGAGAATACGAAGAAGGTAGCGCATGCAGCAATCACACCTCCGTGAAGTGCCATACCCAGGCAGCAGCAAGCCATGGTTAATTCGGAAACACCTGCCTGCAGAAATGCACCGGTGAAGTCGTCTTTTGTGAATGCATGTGTTTTCTTCAAGAAACCGTCGGTCTTGTCTGAATTTGACAGGTCGGCAGAAGAAACGATCATGTTTTCTACTTCTGTAGCCAGTACACCGAGAACTTTGGCAGAAGCGCTGCGTGTAGCATCTCCGGCTTTTTGTTCGATAACATTCCAATTTACTTTCGGAGCTTTGCCAGAGAACCATAGTTCCAATTTAGCAGCCAGTTCGGGGTTAGCTTTAGTCCATTCAGCTTTAGCCGCATATTTTTCTGCAACAATTTTTTTCAGTTCCTCTGCACGTTTGGCATACAACTCTTTTACTTCAGGGAAGATTTGGAAAGGATTGGTTGGATCGCCGCCTAAGTTCTTGATTGTATTGATGTAAGCATCACCTCCCAAAGGAGCACCGTGGGTGGCACAGTTACGTTCATAACTGGAATCATCCGCTTTGCGTGCGCCTTTACCCATAATGGTCTTACCGATAATTAATGTGGGCTGACCGGTTACGGCTTTCGCTTCTGTCAGAGCCGTGCGGATTGCATCGGGATCATTACCGTCGATGGTAATTACTTTCCAGTGCCATGCTTCGTATTTCTTGGCAACATCTTCGCTGGTAACAGCATCGGTAGCGGTAGACAGCTGGATGTCGTTTGAATCATAAAACATGATCAAGTTGTCCAGCCCCAAATGACCTGCCAGACGGCCTGCACCCTGAGAAATCTCTTCTTGAATACCCCCATCGGATATATAGGCATAGATGGTCTGGTCCATGACATGACCCAGACGGGCTTTCAGAAATTTGGCAGCGATAGCAGCACCTACTGCAAAAGTGTGTCCTTGTCCTAACGGGCCGGAAGTATTTTCAATACCGCGCATGATGTCCACTTCAGGGTGTCCCGGAGTCGGACTGCCCCATTGGCGGAACTGTGCCAGTTCTTCCATGGTGAACTTGCCGGTCAGTGCCAAAGTGGAATACAGCATCGGTGACATGTGGCCTGGATCAAGGAAGAAACGGTCACGCCCTTCCCAACGCGGATTTTCAGGATCGTAAACTAAAAACTCAGAGAAAAGCACGTTTACAAAATCAGCGCCACCCATAGCTCCACCCGGGTGTCCTGAATTAGCTTTCTCTACCATCGAAGCAGCCAGAATACGGATGTTGTCCGCTGCACGGTTCATAAGTTTCTTTTCGTTCATATTAAAATAATATTATAATTTGAATGCTATTAGTGAGTCGGTTTATCTTTGCTATTTTATTTAATATCTGCAAAGATAACTCTTTATGTGTAAACCGCAACATGTAAAGAGGCTCTTTTTTAAGCCCGTTTGACTCACTTCTTAAATCGGGTCGCTGCTTCTTCAACAGGCAGTCCTGCCTTATAGTTTTCGATATATGTGTTGAATCCGGCTACATCTTCGGCTGTTGGCGATATTTCAATACCGGCATCACCGGCGAATACTTTGTCTTCCAGAAAATCTGCCAGGGATTGTTTCTTTTCATTGTTGACAAGGTAAGAACCTAGCAGGGCGATTCCCCATGCGCCACCTTCACCGGCAGTTTCCATTACGGAAATAGGGGAGTTTATAGCTGCTGCAAGTATTCTCTGGCCTACACCTTTCGTTTTGAATAATCCGCCGTGTCCTGTGATTCTGTCTACTTTGATTTTCTCTTCATTGAAAAGAATGTCATTACCTATCTTAAGAACTCCGACTGAAGCGTATAAATGGGTACGCATAAAGTTGGCGAGGTTGAATTTGTCATTTGCAGAACGTACAAACAATGGCCTTCCGTCGGCAAGTCCTGTCACGGGTTCACCTGAAATATAATTATACGAAATAAGACCACCGCAATCTGCATCGCCTGCGAGGGCATGATTGTAAAGTTTTCCATATAATTCATTCATATCTACGGGTATACCCAGCAGTTCTTGGTATTCTTTGAACAGATTGATCCAGGCATTGAGGTCGGAGGTGCAGTTGTTGCAATGTACCATAGCTACAAGGCTTCCGTCGGGAGTGGTAACCATGTCAATCATTTCGTATGGCTTGGACAACTCTTTTTCCAATACAATCATGGAAAATGAGGAAGTGCCTGCTGATACATTCCCGGTGCGTTGCTTGACAGCGTTGGTTGCTACCATGCCGGTTCCGGCATCTCCTTCCGGAGGGCAGACAGGTACACCTGCTTTCAAGTGGCCCGACACGTCCAGCCTCTTGGCACCTTCCGGGGTAAGGAACCCTGCATTCTCGCCGGCGGGTAAGACTTTGGGCAGGATATCTGTCAGTTTCCAAGGGTATCCTTTAGGAGCTACCAACTTGTCGAACTTGGCTATCATTTCGGCAGAATAATTCTTGGTAGCCGGGTCTATGGGAAGCATTCCTGATGCATCACCTATGCCCAGGACTTTCTGACCTGTAATTTGCCAATGAATGAAACCTGCAAGGGTGGTCAGATAGTCAATGTTACTTACGTGTTCTTCATTGTCTAAAATAGCTTGGTATAAATGAGAAATGCTCCATCTCAGAGGAATGTTATATACGAATAATTCAGATAAAGCGGCGGCTGCCGGACCGGTATTGGTATTTCTCCATGTACGGAAAGGTACAAGGATTTCTTCTTCTTTATTGAATGCCATATAACCATGCATCATGGCACTGACACCGATTGCCGCCAAGGTTTCTATTTCTGTGTCATATAGCTTTTTTACGTTGGAACGGAGATCTGCATAGCAGTCTTGCAGGCCATGCCAGATAGCTTCCACACTGTAAGTCCACAGTCCGTCTACCAGTTGGTTTTCCCAGCTATGGCTTCCCTGGGCAATGGGCTTGTTTTCCTGGTCAATCAAAACAGCTTTGATTCGTGTTGATCCGAATTCTATGCCTAGAATAGCTTTTCCTGCTTCGATGGTTGATTTTGCATCTGATTTCATATTAAAACCTATAATTTAAGGTACAACAATAATGATGATAAAATAAGGTGGGATGTGCCAAGAATCTTATTAGCCTTGACACATCCCCTCTTCATGGATGAATTAGCAAAGTGCTTTGTTCAGCATATAGTAGACTTCGTTCATGCGAAGCTCTTTCTTGAAGTTGCTGATGGTAGTATCTTTGTCGATACGGATCATTTCGATACCTGCAATCTCAGCATAGTCTTCCCAATATTCTGCTGTCAGATCATAAGAGAAGCAAGAATGATGTGTTCCACCTGCCAGGATCCATGCGCCTGCACCTACTTCGAAATTAGGCATCGGAATCCACAGGGCGGAAGCAACCGGTAATTTGGGCAACGGTTTCGGCTCGATGCATTCTACGTCGTTCACGATCAGACGGAAACGGTTACCCAAGTCTACTACAGTGGCGGTACAACCTGAGCCTACTTTTGAAGTGAATACAAGACGGGCTGTCTGGCTCTTGCGAATACCTATGCCTAGGAAGTGTACTTCCAGACGTGGTTTGGAAGCGGCGATAAGAGGACAAACTTCCAGCATATGTGATTGCAGGATAGCACTGTTTGCACCATCGAAGTTCAATGTGTAATCTTCCAGGAAAGAACAACCTTTGGAAAGTCCTTGGTTCATCACCCATACGGTACGGTAGAGAGCTGCTGATTTCCAGTCACCTTCCGCACCGAATCCGTAGCCTTCAGCCATCAGACGCTGGGAAGCCAGTCCCGGTATCTGATCGAAGTAGCTGCCGTCTGTTTGGCCCAAATCATCAAAATTAGTAGTGAATCCTTTGGCGCCTTTGGCTTTAAGGATGGCACGAAGAGCTAATTCGGCTTTTGCAGCGTTCCATACTTTCTGATAAGCTTCGGTTGATTTATCTTCTAATGAAGCATCGTGGTCGTATTCGTTGAAGTAAGTTGCTACAAGTGCCTCTACATCTGTATCCTTGATGTTTTTATGGTATTCCATCAGTTCGCTTGCCGGACAGTAATCTACGTGATACCCCATACGTTGTTCTGCTTCCACTTTATCACCGTCAGTTACAGCTACATTATTCATCTGATCGCCGAAACGGATGATCAGCATATCCTGAGAGTCTGCCCAACCTGCACAAACGCGCATCCAAACGGCAATCTTGTGCTGGGTGTCTTCGTCTTTCCAGTAACCTACCACTACTTTGCGGCGGATGCGCATACGGGTACAGATATGTCCGAATTCGCGGTCACCATGGGCGGATTGATTCAGATTCATGAAGTCCATATCCATGGTATCCCAAGGAATTTCCTTATTGAATTGAGTGTGTAGATGTAACAGTGGTTTCTTTAACTGTTGCAGACCGTGAATCCACATTTTAGCTGGGGAGAAAGTGTGCATCCAAGTGATGACACCGATACATTTTTCATCGTTGTTGGCTGCTTTGAACACTGCTTCCACTTCTTTGGAAGAGTTGGCTGTTCCTTTATATACTACTTTTACAGGAAGTTTCCCTGATTCGTTCAGTCCGTTTACCATTTCATTGGAGTGAGCGTCTACTGCTATAACTGCGTCACCTCCGTACAGAAGCTGTGCTCCTGTTACAAACCATACTTCATACTGATCAAATGCTTTTTCCATAATGTTATATTTTAAAAGGGTTATTAATTTCTTTGTTTCTTATTTCTGTCCATAATAGGCATTGGGGCCGTGTTTGCGGCTGAAATGCTTTTCTATTAATAAAGAATTCATCGTTAAATGAGGGTTGGCGGCAAAAGCGATACTTGCCATTTTGGCTACCTGTTCCATGACTACTGCATTATGTACAGCATCATTGGCATCTTTTCCCCATGCAAAAGGACCATGATTTTTTACTAGTACTCCCGGAGTATGTACAGGGTTCAGGTTCTTGAAACGTTTCACAATCACATTGCCTGTTTCCTGTTCGTAGGCACCTTTTACTTCCTCTTCAGTCATATCTGCGGTACAAGGAATGGCGTCATGGAAATAATCGGCATGAGTCGTTCCGATATTGGGGATATCCATTCCGGCTTGTGCCCAGGCGGTAGCATAGGTGGAGTGGGTATGTACCACTCCACCTATTTCGGGGAATGCTTTATATAGAACTACATGGGTGGGAGTATCTGAAGACGGACGAAGAGAACCTTCTACCACGTTGCCGTCCAGATCTACTACAACCATGTCTTCAGCTTTCATATCATCGTATGATACGCCACTGGGTTTGATTACTACCAGACCTGTTTCACGATCGATGGCAGAAACATTTCCCCATGTAAAAATAACTAGTCCGTGTTTCACCAAATCCAGATTGGCACGGAATACTTTTTCTTTTAATTTTTCTAACATAATGAATAATTGGGTAATGTGGCAATCTGCTAATTTGTCAATTGGCAAATTATTGCATCGGCACATTATTTTAAAGTTTAAATTTCGGATCTTTTCTGTAGGCCTTATCATTAAATTTATAAAGATAAGCACCTCGTCGGGAACCTGATTTGTCTATCAAATCTGTTTTTTCAATGAAATCCATTTCGGCTACCCGCTTGCGGAAATTCCGCTTGTCCATCGGTTCGCCATAGATTGCCTCATATAGATTTTGCAACTGTGTCAGGGTAAACAGTTCGGGCAGCAGGTTAAAACCAATTGGATTGTATGATGCTTTGTGCTTCATCAGTTCACGTGCTTTGGAAATCATGATCGGATGGTCGAAAATGAGCTGTGGCAGTTCGTCTATTTTTGTCCAATGGGCATTGTGCTGCTGCACTAGTTCCCTGTCATATTCATTTACATTGACTAAAGCATAATAGGCTACTGATATGACTCGTTCTCCCGGATCGCGCTCTAAGTCGCCAAATGTGCCTACTTGTTCCATATATACATTTTCCAATCCGGTCAGTTCTGCCAATACCCGTTTGGCGGCAGCGTCTACACTTTCGTCTTCTTGTACGAATCCTCCCATCAAAGACCATTTTCCCATAGCCGGTTCAAAATTTCGTTTTAGTAGAAGCAGTTTTAATTCTCCTTCGTCAAAACCGAAAATGATACAGTCTACAGATACATAGAATTTAGGGTTTATGTTATAATAGGTGGTCATGGTTTAGCGTCGGTTTAAAATTAACAGGCTGTATTCTTCAAGATAATTCAAAGCATACAGCCTTTAATTTATGGTTTACCAGAAATAAGCATAGAATAGTGCACAAAGCAGAACTACACCTAAAGAGGTAATAACATCCCATTTGTTCCAACTCTTTCTGATAAGTTCCTTGTAACTGCCGGTAAAGGTGATGGCTTCCACTTGTTTGGCGGTTGGAGCCGGAGTGAAGCATGATACAACAACCATTAACAACAAGAGGAATACAAGTAGCCATATTTCAAAAATAAGCCAGTTTGTCTGCCAAAACCAAGTTGTATTTTCCCAAAACCAGCCGGTCATCACATCTTTTCCGGTATTGGTGAGGATATTAGTCAGCAAACGGAGCATACCAATTAGGAAACCTACAATCATGGCTGTTTCACCGGCTTTCGGAGTGATTTTCTTGGAGAATATACCAAGTGCAAATACGGCTACCATTGCAGGTGCAAGGAGGGACTGTATGCCTTGCAGGTAGTCGTAAAGGCTGCCGAGGCTCATCATTACAGGAATCCATGCCATGCCGAGGATAACTACAACTACGGTGGCGATACGTCCTACCATAACATAAGTAGCTTCACTTTTGTTTTTAAACATGGGCTTGTAAAAGTCTTCTGTAAAAAGTGTGGCGCATGAATTAAAGAAAGCAGCCAGTGAAGCAACCAATGCGCAGATGAATCCGATAGTTACAATACCTTTTACACCGGCAGGCAGAACATCCTTTACCATTACAGCAAAAGCCGCATCTGTATTTGACATATCAAATTCACCTTTTGCAGCCAAGGCGGCAGCTACCATCCCCGGAATAAGAAACATGAAGACAGGCAGGATTTTAAAATAACCGGCTGCAATAGTACCTCTGCGGGCACGCTTCATTACCACATCATTATCTTCGCCTTTACGCTGTCCAAGTACACGCTGTACGATATGCTGGTCGGTACACCAATACCAGAAACCGATGATGGAAGCTCCGATAAATACCCAGAATCCAGGATAATCTTGATACATCGGGTCTGCTTCGGTCCAGTGAAACATATGGTTGGCACCATAAGCGTGTCCGTCTGCTCCTACATTCATGGCGCTACGCGCATGATCCATCATTTCTGTCCATCCTGTAGCAATATTACCGTCTCCCAAGGCTGACAGTCCCAGGAAAAGAACCAAGAAAGAACCGATGATTAAAATAGGGGTTTGAATAGCTGAGAGGGTCATTACTCCTTTCATTCCACTCAGTACGGTGAAGATGCCGGTCAGGACAATAAGTCCGATTGCCCCATACCAAAAAGGAAGTCCAAGTAAGAATTCCAAAAAGATACCTCCGGTATAGGCGGTTACACTAACTTTAGTAAGAATGTAGGCTATCAGTGTGATGATAGAAAGCCATGAACCGGTACGCGGGGTATAACGGTATTTAAGGAAATCGGGCATGGTAATGATTTTGCCCATTTTATTGTTTAATAGTTGGTAGAATGGAACAAAAAGCCATCCTAGAAGAAGAATCATCCAACCTTGCATTTCCCAGTGTGCCATACCTACTCCGGATTTGGCACCGGTTCCTGCCAAACCTACCAGATGTTCCGAACCGATATTGGCTGCAAAGATAGCAGCACCAATGATGTACCATGGCTCACCTTTGCCAAATAGATAATCTTCACTGCTTGCTCCTTGTTGCGAGCGTTTGTCTTTTTGTACAGAGCGCCATACCGCCCATATCACAGCTACAATGCCGACTGCCAGTATTGTCCAGTCCAGCCAGATGAATTCATGTGAATTCCAATTCATGATATTAAATATTTAAAGTTTAACAATTATTTTTCAACACCGAATTTAAAGATACATTGGCTGTGATAGGTCTGTCCCGGTTCCAGAATTACAGAAGGCCATTGTGATTTGTTGGGGCTGTCGGGATAGTGCTGTGTTTCCAGACAAACAGACGCGCGTTGCGGATAAGTAATTCCCTTTTTCCCTTTTACGGTTCCATCCAAAAAGTTGCCTGTATAAACTTGTATTCCCGGTTCATTAGTATATACTTCCAAAGTGATACCACTAGTAGGGCTGGTCAGTTTGGCAGCCAGCTGGTTGATATCGCCTTTCGTGTTAAGTACCCAATTATGGTCGAAGCCGTTACCGAATTTTATTTGTTCGTTTTCAAAGTTAGTCACATCGGGGGCAATGGTTTTAGGAGTATTGAAATCAAACGGAGTTTCTGTTACTGCCATCATTTCTCCAGTGGTCATGAATGTGCTGTCAACGGGAGTGATGCTGTCTGCATTTACATAAAGAATATGGTCGGTGGCCGGATTGGCAGGATTTCCACTCAAGTTGAAATAAGAGTGGTTGGTCATATTGATAACAGTCTTTTTGTCAGTTGTCGCTTCGTAATTTATGTCGATGGCATTGTCTCTTGTCAGTGCATAAGTAACAGTAGCGGTTACATTTCCCGGAAAATTGGCATCTCCATCCGGTGACTTCATAGTCAGTGTCATAGTACTGTCGTTTAATTGGTTTGCTTCATAAACTTGGTATTGCCATCCTTTAGGACCTCCATGCAGGCAGTGACCAAAATTATTTTGGGGTAATTGAATGGTTTCTCCATCCATTACGATGACTCCTTTATTAATGCGGTTGGCATAGCGTCCGATAGAAGCACCGAAGTCGCTTGGTATATTTTGGTAGTCAGCAATGCTGTCAAAACCCAGCACTACATCTTTTAGATTTCCATTTTTGTCGGGGACCATGATAGATACAATACGTCCGCCAAAATTAGTTACGCATACTTCCATTCCGGCTGCATTCTTTAGCGTATACAGTTTAACAGGTTTTACGCCATCCACTATTGTTTCATAATTAGTGGGGTTTAATCCGGACTTTGTAAGTGTTTCTTGAGATTGTTTGGGAGCGCAAGCACTTAACAAGGTCAGTGCGATACCGGTTCCCAGAAAGGTTCTTTTCATGCTTTTCATGATATAAAAGTACTAATTAGTAATAGAGTATATGATTTTGGGTGTAAAAGTAACACTATTACTAATACATTGGATATGAAAAGAGTATGTTGTGCAACATAAAAGTGTATTTCCTACACTTTTATAGCATAAAGAAGAAAAAACCGCTTTGAATCCAAAGCGGTTTTTTCATATGTTAGCGAATTTGAGATCTTTTTTATACCAGCTTGCGAGAACCGTCACTGATGACTACATCGTAAACTTTGGGACTTCTTCCGAACTTCTCTTTGAATCTTTCTTTGGCAGTGGTGATGAATGTTTCGTATAGTTCATTTTTAACTAGGTTGATTGTACATCCACCGAAACCTCCACCCATGACACGTGAACCGGTGACACCGCAGTCGAAAGCAACATCATTCAAGAAGTCAAGTTCTTCACAGCTTACTTCATACAATTTACTCATGCCATAGTGAGTTTCATACATCTTCTGTCCTACGGTTTCGTAATCACCTCTTTCCAAAGCATCGCAAACATCAAGTACACGTTGGATTTCTTCAATGACGTATTCTGCACGCATATAGTCTTCTTCACTGATCTCGGCTTTTGCTTCCTGCAACATTTCCATTGTACAATCACGTAAAAATTCTACATGAGGATGTTTTTTCTGGATGGCGGCTACAGCAGCTTCGCAGCTTTGGCGACGTTTATTATAAGCAGAAGAAGCCAATTCGTGTTTGACTACCGAGTCAACCAATACCAATCGGTAACCTTCCGGTTTGAACGGGAAGTATTGATATTCCAATGAACGACAGTCCAAACGGATCAAACTACCTTCTTTTCCGAATACAGATGCAAATTGATCCATAATACCGCAATTTACACCACAATAATTATGTTCTGTTGCCTGACCTACTTTGGCTAATTCAAATTTATCTATTTTGTTGTCACCGAAAAGTTCGTTGATAGCAAAAGCATACGTACTTTCCAATGCAGCAGATGAAGACATACCTGCACCCAAAGGTACGTCACCCGCAAAAGCAGTGTCAAAACCTTTCACATCTACACCACGTTTGATCATTTCGCGGCAAACGCCGAAAATATATCTTGCCCAACTGGCTTTAGGAGCATCTTCTTCGTTCAAGCCGAATTCTACATAGTCTTTTAGATCAATAGAATAAGCACGTACCTTATCAGTACCATTAGGTTTGATTTCAGCAATCATACCTTTATCTACTGCTCCGGGAAAGACAAAACCACCGTTATAGTCGGTATGTTCTCCAATAAGGTTAATACGTCCGGGTGATGCATATACTGAACCTGTTGTGCCATCAAAATGTTTGATGAAGCGACTTCTTACGTATTCTATATCCATGATATTAATAGTTTAAAGTTAATACTATATGTTTTTATAATTATTCTACAGGAATGTCTTTGTTTACGTTCTTGCATCCTACCAAACCATAGAACAACAGATAAGCAAGCAAAGCGATAATTAACCAATAGCTGGCCATATATCCCACAGCGTCAGAAATGAATTGCTGTAGTAATGGGAAAATACCGCCACCGACAACCATCATCATAAAAATACCTGAAGCTTGTGCGGTATATTTGCCTAAACCTTCTACAGCGAGGTTGAAGATACCTCCCCACATAATGGACGTACATAAACCACAAAGTACCAAAAATAGGGCACTGACAGGTACAGAGGCCATTTCGAATCCATTTTCTACACTATATCCCGGCATAGAGACAGTGATTTCTTTTGGAGTGAAGATTGCGATTAATATAAAACAGATAGCTGTTGCGGAAACAACAATCAATTGTGTGCGTGTAGCTACTTTACCGCTGATGACACTACTTGCAGAACGTCCCACTAACATGAGCAACCAATAGATGGCAGCAATAGCACCACCGATAGCGGCACCGTTGGCAAGCAGGCCCGCACCTTTTTCCGTTGGGTCGGCAAGATAGAAATTTAATGTGCCTGGAATACCGATTTCAATACCTACATACACAAAGATACCGATTACACCTAATACAGTATGGCGGAAATTCCAAGGACTATGAGAGAATTTCTCTTTTTCATGACCTGCTTTTCTTAGATGAGGCTCTGGAATGGCGATGAATGAAAGAGCGATAAACGCTGATACGAATACACCCATTGCGATGAAAAGCAGAGGAGCTACATCTGACATAGCTGTTTGAGGGGTAACAGAACCAATCAAGGCACCTACGAAAAGCGGAGTCAAAGTACCTGACAATGAGTTTAGAGCACCACCGGCTTGGATTAATTGGTTACCTTTGTTACCACCACCACCTAAAAGATTTAGCATCGGGTTAACTACAGTGTTCAGCATACATACACAAAAACCACAGACGAAGGCACCAAGCAGATAGATGATAAAATTCATTTTAATGGCATATTCTCCTAAATTGAATACGTCTATATCTGCACCGAACAAACTGGAAATATATTGGATAAACAAACCGATGAAACCTACTGCCATGGCAATGAGGGCTGTTTTTTTATATCCGATTTTTACAAGCATATTACCTGAAGGAATCCCCATAAACAGATATGCGAGGAAATTCATCATATTTCCCATCATACCCAAGGTATTGGCACCTGCATATTGGTTTTTCCATATTGTGCCGAAAGGCGCAGCAAGATTAGTAACGAAGGAAATCATCGCGAAAAGGAAGAACATTGTAATGATAGCGATGATATTACCGTTCTGTTTTTGTTGATTCATGGTTTTGAAAAAATTATAAGTTTATTAATTAGGTTATTTCATAAAATTATTTTTCTACACCGAATTTGTAGATGGTTACTTGATTGTAAGTTTCCCCCGGATGTAGAACACAAGAAGGGAAATGGCCTTTATTGGGCGTATCAGGAAAATGTTGTGCTTCAAAACAGATGGCACTTCTTGCTGGGAAAGTTGCTCCATGAGCACCTTCGAAACCATTGTGCCAGTTTGAAGTATAAACTTGTACACCGGGCTCTGTAGTGTATACTTCCATGCTACGACCGCTTTCGGGCTCCACACATTTTGCTGCAAAACTCAGTGTGCCTGCTTCACGTTTGTTTAATACATAGCAGTGGTCATAGCCGGCACCGAATTCTAGCTGTTCGAATGGGTCATTGATTCTACTGTCTACTCTTTGAGGAGTACGAAAATCCATAGGAGTACCTTCTACTTTGGCAATTTCGCCTGTAGGGATGGATACATTATCTATCGGAGTATAAAAATCAGCATTAATGGTTACGATGTTGTTATCAACGGTTGCCGTAGGATTGGCAATGCCTGATAGGCTGAAAAAACCGTGGTGAGTAAGATTTACCAATGTTGTTTTGTCTGTTGTAGCGTGGTAAGTAATGATGAATTCATTTTGATTACTTAAAGTGTACGTTACGTGAATATCCAAATTTCCTGGAAATCCTTCTTCGCCATCAGCAGATAAATAATGCAATTTCAAGCTTTGGGGAGTTTCCTGTTCTGCATCCCAAATGCGGGTATGAAATCCGGTAGGACCGCCATGCAGCGAGTTGGGACCATTGTTGATAGTCAGTGAATATTCTTTCCCTTCTAAAATGAATTTGCCTCCTGCTATACGGTTTCCGTAACGACCGATAAGAGTACTGAGGAAAGGTTCGTGGCTATTGATAACATGGGTTATACTATCATGTCCTTGAATGACATTGGCATATTTACCGTTTTTGTCCGGAACCATAATAGCTAATACTGCTCCACCATAGTTGGTGACAGCTATTTCAGCTCCGTTTTCATTTTTCAGAATGAAGAGGTCTGTTTGTTTCCCGTTCACTGTTGTCTGAAAATCGGCCCGTTTCAGGCCGCATAAATTCTCATCGGAAGTAGATGTGTTTATCATGTTATTGAAAATCTTTTTATTTTATGTATAAAACTAATGCAAATAAAAAGATTTTCTTCGGTATTCCCAAACTTTTTCTATAAAAGTGAACGGACTAAACGTGAAATTTTAATAAATCCGCAACGATAAAGCTGCTTCCTCCAACAAAAATAAAGTCATTTTTGTTAGCCTTTTCTTTAGCGGCTGTTACAGCTGTTTCTACATCAGGATAAGTATCTCCGTGCAGCCCGGATTGCATCGCTAAGCTTTGTAATTCTTTTTCGGATAAAGCACGCTTTACGCTGGCTTTGGTAAAATAAAAGGTGGCATTTTTAGGAAGCATGGACAATACTCCACTGATATCCTTGTCGTTTACCATACCTATTACAATGTGTAATCGTTCATATTTCTGATGTTCTAATTGTTCTATGATATACGAAAGACCTCCTACATTATGTCCTGTATCGCATATTAAAGTCGGTTCACTTTCTAATTTTTGCCATCTTCCCATCAGGCCGGTGAGTTCACATACTTGTGAGAATCCTTTGCGTATATTGCTTTCGGTAAGTTGATAACCTGCTTGTTTTAATAGGCGGATGGCAGATAAAAGTGTATTGGTGTTTTTAAGTTGGCAAAGCCCTTCCAGTTCGCCTTCCAGATTGAGGTAGTCGGTTGTTTGATATATTCGTTTACCTTTTTCATTTATGCTGGAGGAGTGTAATAACTGTTCTTCTTCTGCAAAGTAGATAGGAGCGTTTACTTCTTTAGCACGGGTTGTAAATATAGGTTTGGTTTCGGGTGTGGTTTCACCGATAACTACCGGGGTCTTTTCTTTGATGATTCCGGCCTTCTCTGTGGCTATTTTGGCTAATGTGTTACCTAAGAATTGTATATGGTCGAAACTGATATTGGTTATGACACATAGATCCGGACGGATGATGTTTGTACAATCTATTCGTCCTCCCAGGCCGACTTCTATAATGGCTACATCTACTTGGCTTTGGGCAAAATAGTGGAAAGCCATTGCAGTAGTCAGTTCAAAGAAAGAAGGATGCAGAGGTTCAAAAAAGGCACGGTGTTTTTCTACAAAGTCTATGACATATTCTTTGGATACAGGAATTCCGTTGACGCGGATTCGTTCACGGAAATCTATCAGATGTGGAGAAGTGTAAAGTCCTGTCTTGTATCCGGCTGATTGTAAAATGGCGGCTAAAGTATGTGAACAAGAGCCTTTTCCATTGGTCCCGGCTATATGAATGGTTCGGAATTGGCGATGGGGATGGTTGAAATACTTGTCTAAAAGATAAGTGTTTTCTAACCCTGCCTTGTATGCATCTTTTCCTATATGTTGGAATAATGGGGCACTATTATATAAATAATCCAATGTTTCTTCGTAATTCATGGCAAATGTTTTTATTTACCGCAAAGTGTCACAAAAGAATGCCCGGCAGATATAAAACCTGGTATTCTTTCTGTGACACTTTGTAGTATAAAAATTAATCGAAGAAGTTTTTGAACTTCTTGAATATTTTTTCTTTAATGCTTGTATTCGGTTTGAAGTTATCCGATTCTTGCATTTTCTCTAGTGCTTGTTTTTCATCTTTATTCAACGTTTCTGGAATATATACGCTTACATTGACTAATAAATCACCTGTACCGTTACTGTAACCATAACTATTGACATTGGGCAATCCTTTACCTCTTAGGCGTAAGACCTTACCTGGTTGGGTGCCTGGTTCAATTTTTACTTTTACTTTGCTATCAATAGTTGGTATTTCTACAGTGCCTCCTAAAGCAGCAGTCGGAACGCTTAGTAACAGATTGTAAATCAAATCATTTTCATCGCGTATTAGGTCTGGATGGGATTCTTCTTCTATGACAACAAGCAAATCACCGGGAACACCGTTATGTTTGCCCGCATTTCCTTTCCCATTGACAGAAAGTTGCATTCCTTCAGCCACACCGGCAGGAATTTTCACTTCCACGACTTCTTCTCCGTATACAATACCTTCTCCTGCACAAGCTTTACATTTGTTCTTAATTATTTTCCCTTCTCCGTTACATTGTGGACATACGCTTTGTGATTGCACCATTCCAAAAATGCTTTGTTGGGTGCGGGTGATACTTCCTGTTCCATGACAAGTGGGACACGTTTCCGTTCCTCCTTCTCCTTCGGCTCCTGAACCATGGCAATGGTCACATGTTACGTACTTTTTCAGTTTGAATTTCTTTTCTACTCCCGTAGAAATCTCTTTTAAGTTCAGTTTTACTTTTACACGGAGGTCTGAACCACGGAACTTGCGTTGTGCGGAACGTCCGCCACCACCGAAACCTCCAAAGCCTCCGAAACCTCCTCCATGTCCACCGAAGATGTCACCGAACATAGAGAAAATATCATCCATGGACATACCTTGTCCGAATCCTTCAAAACCGCCACCGGCAGCTCCACTCATTCCTGCATGTCCGAATTGGTCGTAACGGGCGCGTTTATCCGGGTTGCTCAACACATCATAAGCTTCGGCAGCTTCCTTGAATTTTTCTTCCGCTTCTTTATCTCCCGGATTCTTGTCCGGATGATATTGTATTGCTTTTTTGCGGTATGCTTTTTTTATAACATCAAGGGTGGCTGTTTTGTCCACCTCCAGAACTTCGTAATAGTCTCTTTTTGCCATGTCGTTTTATGATACTGTTTATTGAGCCACAACTACTTTGGCGTGGCGTATTACTTTGTCATTCAGCTTATAACCGGTTTGTACACAGTCCAATATTTTTCCTTTCTTCTCTTCGGAAGGAGCTGGAACTAATGCAATTGCTTCGTGATAATCGGTATCAAAGTTCTCACCGTCAGTCTCTATTTTCTGAAGTCCTTCCTGGTTCAATACTTTCAGGAATTTGTTGTAGATCAACTCAATTCCTTCACGCATTGCTTTTACATCATCCGAAGTTTCTGAAGTCTTTACTGCACGCTCCAAGTCATCCAAAATAGGAAGAATGGCAGTAATGGCCTTTTCTCCACCATTTTTAATCAATTCGGCCTTCTCTTTCATGGTGCGTTTACGGTAATTGTCAAATTCGGCTGAAAGACGCAGGTATTTGTCATGCTGCTCTTCTATTGTTTTCTGAGCTTCCGCCAATTCCTTGTTCACCTTCTCTTCAGCGTTCAGTTCTTCTGTTGCTTCTTTCTGAGTTTCTTCATCAATGGCAGCTTCTGCCGCTTCCTGATTTTTCAAAACTTCCTCGTCTTGAGGTTGGTTCTTCTCTGTTGGGTTCATATTCTTATTAAACTTTTTGTTTTTCTTATTTTTACTCATAACAGTCAGGTCTTTTAGGTTAATTTACTGCTAACAAATTTCGTGCCTAGTTGTTTTCTTAGAGTAATAATTTTGCAAAAGTACGGAATTTCTGCCACACTGGCATACTTTTCTGAATTAAAATGCCTACCTTTGCAATTCCAAAATAGAATAATTATATAAATAAGGTATATTAGGATGATTACAGTTTCGAACTTGGCCATTCAATTTGGTAAAAGAGTGTTGTATAATGACGTAAATATGAAGTTTACCAATGGTAATATTTACGGGGTTATCGGTGCGAACGGCGCCGGAAAATCTACTTTCTTGAAAGCAATTTCAGGTGAGCTGGAACCGACTAAGGGCTCAGTGGTATTAGGACCGGGCGAACGTCTGTCTGTATTGAGCCAGGATCACTTTAAGTGGGATGAATATACAGTCATGGATACGGTTATGATGGGACATACTGTGTTGTGGAACATTATGAAACAGCGTGAAGAACTGTATGCGAAAACTGATTTTACAGATGAAGATGGCTTGAAAGTTTCTGAATTGGAAGAGAAGTTTGCCGAACTGGATGGTTGGAATGCCGAGAGTGATGCTGCTTCTTTGTTGAGCGGATTGGGCATAAAGGAAGACAAGCACTATATGTTGATGGGGGAACTGAGCGGTAAGGAAAAGGTGCGTGTCATGTTGGCGCAGGCACTTTACGGTAATCCTGATAACTTGTTGTTGGATGAACCTACCAATGATTTGGATATGGATACGGTGACTTGGTTGGAGGAATATCTTTCTAATTTCGAGCACACGGTGTTGGTGGTAAGTCATGACCGTCACTTTTTGGACTCTGTTTGTACTCATACTGTAGATATTGATTTCGGTAAAGTGAATATGTTTGCCGGTAACTATAGCTTCTGGTATGAATCAAGTCAGTTGGCACTTCGCCAGCAGCAGAACCAGAAGGCTAAAGCTGAAGAGAAGAAGAAAGAGTTGGAAGAATTTATCCGTCGTTTTAGTGCCAATGTGGCTAAGAGCAAGCAGACAACCAGCCGAAAGAAGATGTTGGAAAAACTGAATGTAGATGAAATTAAGCCGTCGTCCCGTAAATATCCCGGTATCATCTTTACTCCGGATCGTGAACCGGGCAATCAGATTTTGGAAGTATCCGGCTTGCGTGCGGAAACTGAAGACGGTATGGTATTGTTCAATGATGTGAATTTTAATGTAGAAAAAGGAGATAAGATTGTCTTTTTGAGCCGTGATCCGCGTGCCATGACTGCTTTTTTTGAAATAATCAATGGAAATCGTACTCCGCAGGCTGGTAAATTCGCGTGGGGCGTTACTATTACTACAGCTTATTTGCCTTTGGATAATACGGATTTCTTTGAAAGTGATTTGAATTTGGTAGATTGGCTGAGCCAGTTTGGCGAAGGTAACGAAGTCTATATGAAAGGTTTCTTGGGGCGTATGTTGTTTTCCGGAGAGGAAGTATTGAAGAAAGTGAATGTGCTTTCCGGAGGTGAGAAGATGCGTTGTATGATTGCCCGTATGCAGTTGCGTAATGCGAACTGTCTGATTTTGGATACTCCAACCAACCATTTGGACTTGGAATCAATTCAGGCTTTCAATAATAATCTGAAGACTTATAAGGGAAATGTGCTGTTCTCTTCCCACGACCACGAATTTATTGAAACGGTGGCGAACCGTATTATTGAATTGACCCCGAATGGTATCATTGACAAGATGATGGAATACGATGAATACATCACTTCTGATCATATTAAAGAAATGCGTGCGCGTATGTATGGAGATAATTAAATTATAAATATGAGCTGAAAAAGAAAGAGTCATTGGGAGCCATTGTTCCTGTGGCTCTTTTTTTATGGTTTAGCCGCAATTCTCATTCTGTATGAACCATAATGAGTTCAAAAAATCTATGATAATGGACGATAATCCATGTCGTTATATTAGAATTAGGATTATTTTTGTGTCCATTAAAAACATGAAATGATACTTATGAAAAACTTAATTTTGATTTTGATTTTTGCAGCTGTTGGCTTGAATACGATGGCTTCCAATCCTGTACATGTGATTATAACTGCCGGACAGTCTAATACCGATGGACGAACTCCTAATGAAGATTTGCCGGCATATATTAAAGCATTGGCTACGGATACACTGACGTATGCCGAAGGTGCCTACCGTTATTGTCAGATAGCTCAGAATGACGGAAAGGGAGAATTTATTCCTTTCTGGCCTCGTGCCAAACGTAGCGGAAAAAATAATATGTGGGCTTTTGATGCAGTGACATATTATTGGTTGGAGCAGTTGTTGCAGGAGAAATTTTATGTGGTGAAATGGGCTGTTGGCGGAACTTCCATAGCACCTGATTATAATGCTTCCAAGGGACGTTTTTGGTCTGCGGCGCCTGAATGGCTGGCACAGGCTAAGCCAACTTCTGATGGAGGAAACTCCTTGTTGCTTTCTTTCATTCAAGAGATAGACATGTGTATAGACAAGACTCTTTCCCGCCTGAAGGATGGCTATCAGATAGATGCATTTCTTTGGCATCAGGGGGAAAGTGATTATGCTAAAAGTAAAGATTATTACCGTAACTTGAAGACAATGGTGGCTTATGTGCGTATGCATCTGACAGAAAAAACCGGAAAGGATTATTCTCGTTTGCCTTTTATTTTTGGTACTGTTGCCCGAAGTAATAAATATTTCAGCAGAGAAGTGGAGAATGCGATGAAGCAATTGGCTGCTGAAGATCCGAACATGCACCTGATAGATATGTCAGGCGCGGAATTGTTAAATGACAGACTTCATTTCACGGCTCATTCGGCAGAGTATTTGGGACAACAGGTATATAAGCAGTTGGAACAAATTATTAAAGGAGTTACCGTCAGGACTGATGAATTGAAAGGAAAACGTTTGGGAATTATTGGAGATAGTTATGTGAAGAATCATAAGGAACCTGTTAAGAATACCTGGCATTATAAATTTGCCGAGAAACATGGTATGGAATATTTAAATTATGGCAAGAACGGCAGCAGCATTGCTTATAGTAGCCCGCGTTGGGGGGAAGCGATGTATGTAAGATATAAGGAAATGCCGGATGATTTGGATTATGTTATTGTTGTGGGTGGGCACAATGATGGTTTTAAATTGGATTCAATTGGCGGTATTGATGTATTTAAAGAGAGGCTGGCAATGCTGTGTGAAGGGCTTATTGAAAAGTATCCCACAGCTAAGATTTTTTTCTTTACCCGATGGAACTGTAAAAATTTTGCAGGAAGTGATGCTGAGAAAGTGGTGGATGCTATGATTGAGGTTTGTGGAAATTATAGTATTCCTATTTTTGACAGCGCCCGAAAAGGAGGAATTTATGCAAGTAATGATCATTTTAGAAAAATATATTTTCAGAACAGCAAGAATAATACAGATACTGCACATTTGAATGAAAAAGGTCATGAACGTTTCTTGAAAGTGGCTGAGAGTTTTATATTGCAATACTGAATAATGTAAATGTAATGGATTATTTTTAAAATGTGATGACGCAGAAATAATCCATTTACAATTTTCTTACAGTTCGGAGAAAAAAGTAAGGTATTTTCTCTCCGCTAGGGAAAGTAATTCTCTTTTGATCTTTGTATTTTTCTTGAACCAGTTCATTTCTATATGTGTTGTTTGTTTTTGTATGACTTTATTCCAATTTCCAACTATTTGCCCGTTGTACAGAATAACCGGACGGAATATCCCGAAAGAATTGAATGCTTTGTGTTGGTATTCTTTGTTCAATACATCAGTACGGTCTTTGTAGCTGATTAGGTATTCATCGTATGAAGGAAGAATATGCAATATGTCGGTTGTTTTTTCTTCTTTATAAGACTGATGAACATATAATTTTTGTGCTAGGAAACGGTCAGTAAGCAATTCTTGTTCAATGGCGGCTATACCTTGTCTAGCTTCCGTTACCGAAAGTCCGGACCACCATACAAAGTCTTTCAGACTGGCAGGAGAGTGGCTTCTAAAATACTTGCGTGCCAAGATAGCTAGCGCCTCTTCTTTATGTAATTCTTGTATTGGAGGAACACGCTCATCCAAAAGTGCGAAGGTGATTTTATTATTTTTATCTGCTCCGCTGCAAATAAGTCCTTCAGCTTCAGCGTGAATCAGGAAACGGTTGGATAATCTTTCATTGGTTTCCAGCCCTCCTTCTTTAAATATGTTGTCAATTTCTTGCTTGGTCAGATGATTGTGTCCTGCTAGTGCCTTTTCCAATAATCGGTTTGCTTTGTTGTAAATGTCAACTGAAATGTCTTGTCCTCTGGACTTGGCAAAAGAGTCATTGGCAGTAATGATGCGTCGGGATGAAAGCTTCAGCATCCAGCGTATATCTTCTGCAGCTACATAATGCCAAGTAGGACGCATGACATGAATGCGCAATATATCTCCTTTTGCCAGTGCCTCATTGACTGTTTGCAGATTTCCTGCCTTTAGCCGGATACCAATAGCCCATTTGGACATGGTGTAATCTTGCGCTTGAATGCCTCCCATCCATGATACAAGATCTTTCGGATTATTGAAAACCGGATTTATTAACTGTTGGCTGTGCAGACGGATGGTAGGTATCATTTCAGATAATTTCCATCAAACGATAAAGGTAAAAGTCCGCTTACGTTTTCTAATATATAAATATCAGTCTTACTATAAAGCAGTATCCGCATAGGTTTTCCATATCGTTTTTCAGTTTCTAATAATACTTGCCGACAGGCTCCGCAAGGAGGAATAGGTGTGTCAAGAAAACCATTTTCTGTGCGGGCAGCAATGGCGAGTGTTTTTACTGCTTGATCCGGATATTGAGAATTGGCATAAAACAAAGTGGTACGTTCTGCACAAAGACCAGATGGGTAGGCTGCATTTTCTTGATTGGTTCCGGTAATGACGATATCATTTTCCAACAGTGCGGCGGCTCCAACAGCAAAATGTGAGTAAGGAGCATAGCTTCTTTTCGTTGCTTCACACGCGGCGTCTATCAGTTTGCGGTCCTTCTCTGTTAGTTCGTCATAATGGCAAGCCTCTATGTTTATTTCCAGTTTGATTTGTTTCATGATACGTTCCTCTTTGTTTTCTTGCAAATGTAATGTTTTGTTTTTAATCTCCCAATGTTTCTTTTCTAAAATCTGGTTTTAAATTTATTTGTTTTCTTATTGCTTGTCGGAGTTGAATGTGAGAAGAATAATATAGTTACCGATAAAAAAAGGAGAAAGTTGCAACTTTTTTTTTTATTTGTGCGTCTAATGAATATATAATTAAAAAAGAGAAAGATTATGTTAGCAACAACAACACCTACTATCGAAGGAAAACGTATAACTAAATATTATGGCATTGTAACAGGTGAAACTATTATCGGTGCTAATCTGTTTCGTGATTTTTTTGCTAGTATTCGTGACATTGTAGGCGGTCGTTCCGGTTCTTATGAAGAAGTACTTCGACAGGCTAAAGATACTGCGTTACGAGAAATGCAGGATCAGGCTGCTTTATTGGGAGCTAATGCTGTAGTTGGGGTGGATTTGGATTATGAAACTGTGGGGGACAGCGGTAGTATGCTGATGGTAACCGCAAGCGGCACAGCTGTCAGAATAGAAGATTGAGGTAAAGCAGATGTGCCTGTTGCAATATTTTTTAGGTTTATTGCAACAGGTACATCTGCTTTTACTGTATTAGGGTATTCCTAATATCTCTTTGGCCTTGTTTTTACTTGAAATGAAATCTAGTGAGTTGACAATATTATCGTAATTTGTTGTGTCAGCTATATGGTCTTTCAGTACTTGTAACATTTTTAACTTGTCATTATCAAAAGTATAAAGTGACATAAGTTTAAGGCATTGTGCGCAACTTAATTTTTTATTTATAATGGCTTTTTCCAGAGTTGAATCTTTGAATACGGAATTTTTTGTTTCATTGTATATCTTTTCAAATTCGTTATCGTCTATTGAACCAACGGTATCGAGGGATATTTTGCTGGAATATAGGTCTCCTACTGAAGTCTCTTTAGCTATTTCATTGTAGGAATCCATGCTTGTTACCTTTCCGTTTCGAAATTCGATAATTAGAAATTTGCAAGACGTTGCAATTCCTCCGCTCTGATATTCCCATTGTTCCAAAGAACCATCGAAACGTCGGAAATCGGGTTTTCCAAGAAGTTGGCCTATTTCTTCTGTTGTCATTCCCTGCTGTACTTTCCATGCTTTCTGTTTGATACTTCCTGTGGTATGACAGCTGACAAGTGTTATACTGATAACAAGCAATAATAGTTGTTTGAATTTTCTCATATATTTATGTTTTTGTGTGTTGTTTAGGTTGAATTACCATTGGTTAGTGATTCCCAATATTTTACGTGCATCATCTTGTTTAAATAAAGAATCCAGTGTCTTGATGATTTCTTTTCCATTTTCACGGTCTACAATGCGGTTGGAAACCATTCTTAATACTTTCATTTTTTCATCGTCCCATGTAAATATGGACATGAGTCGGGCAGTTTGTTTACAGGTGAAGTAGTTGTTTACAACTCCTACAGATAATAATTCCATTTGGTCGTCCTTAAATGCTTTGTTTTTTACTTTTTTATAGAGGTTTTCAAAATCATGTGGATTCATGGCTTTGTGTTTTGGTCTGTGCGGGCCAGAATGATCAGGGTGGCTGGGTGGAACTACCGTAATGATTTCATTTGGCGGACACACTGCAACTGGAGGCGGAGTAATGTTGGACTCAAAAGAATCCATGTTTGTTACCATTCCGTCTACAAAATCGATAATAATTACCGTGTTTGCAGCTGTGGACATATTGGTCTTGGTATATTCCCATTGTTCCGAGCCGTTGTCGAATCTACGGAAATCGGGTTTCCCAAGTAAATGGCTGACTTCTTCTTGGGACATCCCTCTCTGTACTTTCATAATAGTGCTACTAGTAGTCAAACTGCAACTGATGACTAAAGTACAAATGGTTAACGCTAATAATGTTTGTTTCAATCTTCTCATTTTTTTGTTTTTTTGTTTGTAACAAAGATAAGTTGGGAAAAGGTATATTCTTCTATCTTTTCCCCTATTTATTTTTAGGGATTTCCCTACTGTTTATATGGTAATTCTTCTAAGAACTGAAATTTATTGATAGGAAGATTGAGTTTGAATTCTTTAAATTCATATTCCGGAAGATTGGTTGTATTTTTCTCTTGTAGGAAATGTGATTGATTATTTTAACTTCATCTATAATTAATGTAAAAACTTCATTTTCACTTTTAACTTCTTGTTCTCGGGTGGTTCTAACCTATAAACTTTTGACGAATAGATGATAAACGAAGATAAAATTAGGGAAGTATGGGCTTCCAACCCGGAACGGGGATTTAAACTGTTGATAGATTTTTTTCAACAGCCCATATATTGGCATATCCGGAGATTGGTTGTATCACATGAGGATGCAGAGGATATTCTGCAGGAAGTCTTTATTCGCGTCTTTCGCCATCTTCCTCAGTTTAGGGAGGAAAGTTCATTGGGGACATGGATTTACCGGATAGCGACCAATGAGTGTCTCCGTTTTCTGAATATGCGTAAGGAACAAGCTGTTTCGGCGGAAGAAGTTCAGGAAGAGTTAATGAATAAGTTGATGGCGTCAGATTATGTGGATTATGAGAACGAAATGGCGGTGAAATTTCAGCAGGCTATTTTGATGCTTCCTGAAAAGCAGCGGGTAGTTTTCAATCTTCGTTATTATGATGAACTGGAATATGAGGAAATTAGCAGGATTACGGACACGAAAGTGGATACGTTGAAAGTGAATTATCATTATGCAAAAGAGAAGATAAAAGAGTACATGATAAATAATTAAAGACAGGATGGAAAAGGAGTTTGATTTTAAGAATATTGGGAAGCGGATGCCTTATCGTACCCCTGATGGCTTTTTCGGAAAAATGCAGAAGCAAGTATTGGAGCGTACACAGGCTGAGAGGTTTAATAGGCAGCATAGAATAAAATTGATTATTGGGGCTGCTTTAGCTATTGCGGCTGTCATGTTGGGAGTTCTTTTCTTTCCGATATCCCAACCTGTGGCAGAGGAGTTGCCTTCTCCTTCACTTATTGTTTCTACGGATTTAGACTCTTCTTATTCAGATACTTTGGATCGTTATATAGAATCTATGTCTGATGAGGAATTAGCAGGATGGGTGGAATTATCTGAAAATGATATATTTATAAATTGATTAATCACTAAAAACAAAAAAATGATGAGAACAAAATTTTTTTTAATGATGTTGGCAGCCATTGTTATGGGAAGTCAGGTAACACTTTTTGCACAAGAAAAGAAAGGAGCTAAATCTGAAAGAAGGCAGTTTAATAAAGAGCAGATGCTGGAAATACAGTGCAATCAAATTATAAAAGGATTGGCATTGGATGACGCAACGACTGCTAAATTTATTCCGGTGTATAAACAATACATGGAAGAAATGCGGGCTACTCGTCATATGGGAGCCTGTCGAAATATTGCAAATAGAACGGCTGCAGATAAACAGACCCCCAAACCGCTTCCTACAGATGCTGAAGTGGAGCAGGCTATCAAGGCACGTTTCGCGCAGAGTAGAAAGATACTGGATGTTCGTGAGAAGTATTATAATGAGTTCCGGAAATTTCTTTCTCCTAAACAAATTCAGAAAATGTATAATATGGAGAAACACAATGGCGATAAATTCCGTAAAGAGATGAGAAAAAGACAAGGAATGAAAAAACAGCATGATGGGAGAAGACATATGCCACAGGGCGATGTGAAGAAATAAATATGGATGAAAATGTAAAAATTGTGCTTTCATTGTCTTTATAGCTTTATTCTTTTAGTGGCTGCTGTTTATGGTAGCCACTATTTTGTTTTCTCAGTGGAAGTATATATTTTTGTGAAGCTAATAGTAGCTATTTAACTAATAAAAACAATACGATGAAAGTAAAGAAATTAAGTGGTAAAGTTCAAGATGCACAACAAATACCGACCTTGTTTGATAATGAGAACATTACGTATCATCCTATTGATATAGTGAACTGGAAAGAATATCCTTATCAACCTCAAGTCTCTTTTCGTATAGCCTATACAAATGATGCTATATTAGTCCATTATAAAGTAGTAGAAGACAGTGTTCGTGCCAAATACGGTGAAGATAACGGTAGTGTTTGGACAGATTCCTGTGTGGAATTTTTCTCTATTCCTGCGGGAGATGGCATTTATTATAATTTGGAATGTAACTGTATCGCTACGATTCTTTTAGCAGCAGGTTCGGAGCGTAATAATCGTGAAATGGCTCCTTCTGAAATAACGGATCAGGTGAAGCGTTGGGCTAGCTTGGGCAGAGAAACTTTTGAAGAAAAGATAGGAGAATGTACTTGGGAGGTGGCTTTGCTGATTCCGTATAAGGTATTTTTTAAGCATGCCATTACCGGGCTGGATGGAATGAGCATACGGGCTAATTTTTATAAATGTGGAGATGAATTGCAAAAGCCTCATTTCTTATCATGGAATCCTATTAAAATAGAGAAGCCGGATTTTCATCGTCCGGATTTCTTTGGACTTTTGGAATTCGAATGAAATTCGTAATTAATTTAAAAAGATTGCATACAGCCGGATAAAAATGGTAAGTTTGCAACTATATATAGCGGAAAAAGTATAGTCGCGATTTTGAAACAGTTTTATATGATGAAACATACGTTGAAATTTATATTAATCGGGTTGTTTTGTTGTCTATGTAATTTTACAGTGCAAGCGCAAACCCGTAACCGGCAGTATGAGGAATATATTCATAAGTATAAAGATCTCGCTATCGATGAGATGAAACGGTATCGTATTCCTGCCAGCATCACTTTGGCTCAAGGATTATTGGAATCAGGAGCGGGAAAAAGTACACTGGCTCGTAAATCCAATAATCATTTCGGTATAAAATGTGGTGGTGACTGGACTGGTCGTACTGTACGGCATGATGATGATGTCCGTAATGAATGTTTTCGTGCCTATAAGCACCCTCGTGATTCATATGAAGATCATTCTAAATTTTTAAAAGGACGTTCACGTTATGCATCTCTTTTTAAATTAAAAATCACCGATTATAAAGGATGGGCGCATGGGCTGAAGAAAGCGGGATATGCTACTGACCCTCGCTATGCATATCGTTTAATTGATATCATTGAATTATATGAATTACATAAGTATGATACCAAGGATGGTATAAAGTGGATGAAGGAATTCCCAAACCCGCATCAGCCTTATTTGGCTAATGATTTACTCTATATTGTGGTACGTCCGGGGGATACATTTAAAAAACTTTCTAAAGAATTTGATATCAGTCAACGCAAGTTGAGGAAATACAATGATCTTTATAAGGGATATGTATTGAAGCCAGGAGATATTATTTATTTGGATAAAAAGCATCGTCGTGCGGATAAGGAACACATAGTTCATGTTGTCCGTGGGGGAGAATCTATGTATTCCATTTCCCAAAAATATGGTATTCGTCTGAAAAATTTATATAAGATGAATAAGATGAAACCGGAAGACCCTTCTCCTAAAGTAGGTGATATATTGCGTTTGCGTTAATCATTATTGTACGGTAACTGATGTTTAAAAGCGTACAGGGTGTCCGATATCGGACACCCTGTACGCTTTATTTGTTGTTGATTATCAATAAGTTGTTTCCTTGGCACGGATGTTGTTTATTCTTTAGCACAAAAATGATAATAATAAAATTACAATAAGTTATGGACAGAGAAATTCCTAAAGAAGTGCGTGATAAGGAGCGCAAAAAGAAGTTCATTAAATATGGTGCAATAGGTGTGGCGGCAGTGGTATGTATAGCTGTATTGATTTCGTTTATGCGAAGCAGCGTCAATAGGAAAGATTTGGTGTTTTCAGAAGTGGACAATGGAACTATTGAAGTAAGTGTCAGTGCTTCCGGTAAGGTTGTTCCGGCTTTTGAAGAGATTATCAATTCACCTATTAATACTCGTATCGTGGAAGTTTACCGTAAGGGAGGAGACAGTGTGGATGTAGGTACGCCGATTTTGAAACTTGATTTGCAGAGTACGGAAACCGAATACAAGAAATTACTGGATGAAGAACAGATGAAACGTTATCAGTTAGAGCAGTTGAAAGTGAATAATAATACGTATCTGAGTGATTTATCGATGCAAGTGAAAATTTCCGCCATGAAATTGAACCGTATGGAGGTGGAACTTCGTAACGAACGTTATTTGGATAGTTTGGGCTCTGGAACAACGGACAAGGTTCGTCAGGCTGAACTGAACTTTAATACCGGAAAATTGGAATTGGAACAGCTCCGTCAGCAATACGCGAATGAATCGAAAGTAAAAGAGGCTGATTTGAAAGTGAAGGAATTGGAATTCAATATTTTCTCAAAGAGTCTTGCTGAAATGAAACGTACATTGGATGACGCTCAAATTCGTTCACCGCGTAAAGCGATTCTTACCTATATAAATAATCAGGTAGGTGCGCAGGTAGCGGAAGGCAGCCAGGTAGCTATCATTTCTGATTTGAGCCATTTTAAAGTGGAAGGTGAAATAGCTGATACATACGGTGACCGTGTGGCAGCAGGTGGACGTGCCATAGTCAAGATTGGCAATGAGAAACTGGAAGGAACGGTAAGTAGTGTGACACCGTTGAGTAAGAATGGGGTGATTTCGTTTATTGTACAACTGAATGAAGATAATAACAAGCGATTGCGTTCCGGCTTGAAGACAGATGTGTATGTAATGAATGCCGTGAAAGAAGGGGTTTTAAGATTGGCGAATGCTTCTTACTATGTCGGTCGCGGTGAGTATGAATTATTTGTTCAGGATAGTAAGGATGAAATAGTAAAGCGTAAGGTTCAATTGGGTGATAGTAATTTTGAATATGTGGAAGTCATATCGGGGTTGAAACCGGGTGACAAGGTGGTTGTCAGCGATATGAGCAGTTACAAAAACAAGAATAAGCTGAAGTTGAAATAAGAAGCAGCTATGACATAAACAACAAGATAAAACTCTCTCTTAATTAATACATTGATTGTTACGGGAAATGAAGTGTTTTTTCATCCTTTTCACTCATTTCCCGAACATAATTTAATTTGTTCTTAGGCTATGTCGTTTTTTTGATCGTTTACCTTTTTATATTATTCATAGTGCTTGTTGACATTTTTTTCCGGCATACAGCATCAGTCGTATTAGTCCGGTAAAAACGGTCACACCGTCTGTTATCGGACAGTATGTAGAATTAAAATTCGTTGAATATTAAATGATTATAGCTTTGGAATGTCTTTTGATTCATGAAAATAGAAAGTGTATAAGATTAACAATTTAAATAAGAAAAAAATATGGCAATGATTAAATTAACCGGTATCAATAAAATCTACCGTACGAATGAGATTGAAACATTAGCGCTGGAAAATGTAAATTTGGATGTGGCTAAAGGGGAGTTTGTCAGCATTATGGGTCCTTCCGGTTGCGGCAAGTCTACCTTGCTGAATATTATGGGGCTGCTGGACGCTCCCAGCAGTGGAAAGATTGAAATAAACGGCACGTCTGTAGAAAGCATGAAGGACAAGGAACTGGCTGCTTTCCGTAACAAGACCTTGGGCTTTGTATTCCAGTCGTTCCACCTGATTAATTCGCTGAATGTGATTGACAATGTGGAGTTGCCTTTGCTCTATAGAAAGATGGCTGCCAAGGAGCGTACCCGTCTGGCAAAAGAAGTGTTGGATCGTGTCGGTTTAAGTCATCGTATGCGGCACATGCCCACACAGCTTTCCGGAGGACAGTGCCAGCGTGTAGCGATAGCCCGTGCTATTGTGGGTAATCCTGAAATTATTCTTGCGGATGAGCCTACCGGTAATCTGGACTCAAAGATGGGTGCAGAGGTCATGGAATTGTTGCATAAATTAAATAAAGAGGATGGACGGACCATTGTGATGGTAACCCATAATGAAGAACAAGCCAAACAGACTTCCAGAACCATTCGTTTCTTTGATGGGCGTCAGGTGCAATAACTACTGATTACTATGAAAAGGAATTTATTAAGAAATAACAGAGATGATTAAACAGTATTTTAAGCAAGCTTTGGCGCAACTTCGCCAGCATCCGCTTATCAGTGTCATCAGCATTGCAGGAACTGCTCTTAGCATTTTCCTTATTATGTTGGTAGTGATGCTACAACAAGTGAAGGTCGCTCCTTTTTCTCCCGAGTCAAACCGGAATCGTTTTCTGCATGTGCATTATATGAGCATAAGTCATAAGGATTGGGGGGACGGAACAAGTAACGGACCGATGAGCGTGCGGACGGCGCGTGAGGTATATAAATCATTGAAAACCCCTGAAGCTGTCACTATTTATTGCAGTATGCCGGTATCGACTCCTGTTTCATTACCCGCTATGCCGGCTATTGGAGCGGATGTGCGGGAAACGGATGATACTTTTTTTAAAGTGTTCGATTTTCGTTTTGTGAATGGAAAACCATACGATGAAGCTACTTTCAATGCGGGCACTCCTGTGGCTGTGATTACTGAGAGCATATCGCGGGCTTTGTTTGGTTCCACAGAATCTGCGGGCAAAGAGTTTTTGTTGAATCATGCTCCCTATCGTGTGGTAGGGGTAGTGAAAGATGTATCTACTCTTGCCGATGCTTCTTATGGCCAAGTATGGATTCCCTTTACTTCGACGGATTTGCCTAGTGATACGTGGAGTGACCAGCACATGGGGATGATGAGTGTCACTATTTTGGCTCGAAGCCATGATGATTTTGGAGAAATCCGTGCTGAAGCCAAGCGGCGTATGAGTGAGTATAATTCTATTCTTGCCGATCAGGGGTATACGTTGATAGACCGTAACCGGCCATACGATCAGGAAACTCAGTCTATTTCATTTGCAGCTAACTTGGAGCCGGATTTGAAGTCGGCTCGTCGTGAACGTGCTATCATTTTTATCATTCTGTTGTTAGTACCTGCTATAAATCTGAGCAGTATGACGCAAAGCCGGTTGCGCCAACGTGTGGCGGAAATAGGAGTACGCCGTGCTTTTGGGAGCACCCGCATGGAAATGGTTGGACAAATAATCATGGAAAACCTGGTCGTGACTTTGTTGGCTGGTGCCGTAGGTTTGTTTATCAGTATTGTTATGGCTTATTTAGGTACCGATATCCTGTTTGCACAGCCTTATAGTGCGACATTGAATGCCCCTACAGTTGATTCCAGTATTTTATTGCACCCTTCCACTTTCCTTTATGCGTTGTTGTTTTGCTTTGTTTTGAATTTGCTGAGTAGCGGCATTCCTGCTTGGAGGGCTTCAAGGACTAGCATTGTCAATGCACTGGGAGGAAGGATTCACTAAGGTGATAACGAATTAAAAGTAAAGAATCAAGATGAATAAGAAACTATTTACTCAGATAAAAAATGAATGGCGGTCTAATCTTTGGCTTGTCACCGAATTATTGTTGGTAAGTGTCGTTTTATGGTATATTGTGGACTATATGTATGTGCAGACCTCAATTTATAATGAACCACGGGGATTTGATATTTCTCATTGCTATTTGGTGCAAATGGGACGTCTTACGGACAAAAGTCCAGACTTTATTCCCAATCAGACAGACGAGGAAAAGCGGCAGGATATCAAGGAACTTCTAAGTCGTCTTCAGCATAGACCGGATATAGAGGCAGCCGGATTAGGACAAAATTCTTACCCGTATAATGGCAGTAACAGCAGTGCGTCAGTGGTGTATGATACATTACGTTCGCCGGGATGGACTATACGCAGATTGGTGTCTCCCGATTTTGTCCGTGTGTTCCGTTATCGTGGCACCCGTGGGGAGACCCCTGAACAACTGGCTGAGATGCTGAAACATCCGAAGAATTTCTTAGCTTCAGATAATCTTTATAAACGGCGCTATGGATGTGATTTGACTTCATTGGTAGACAAACAATTTTATTTGTTCGGGGATACAACGAATACATATAATTTAGCAGCTTCTTTGCAGGTTGTGCGTTATGGGGATTATTTTGAGGCATGGAACAGTTACTGCATGGTGGCTCCTATGCCGGAAGAATGGTATGATTTGGGCACGGAGCTTTGTGTACGCGTAAAAGAGGATCAAGATCGCGATTTTATAGCCCGTTTGAAAGCGGATAGTGAGAAACTGTATCGCGTGGGCAATGTGTTTATCGCGGATGTGCGTTCTTTTACCGATATCCGTCGTAACTTTCAGCAGTCACATACGAATGCCTGGAACAGTTACCTTTTCGGAATGGGTTTCTTGTTGTTGAATATATTCTTGGGATTGCTAGGTACTTTCTGGTTCCGTACTCAGCAACGACGTGGTGAGATTGCATTGATGAAATCATTGGGTGGAACAGATCATAGTATCTTTGTCCGTCAGTTGGCAGAGGGATTGATATTATTGGCGGTGGCCACAATTCCTGCGATTTTTATTGATTGGAATCTGGCAAATAGTGAATTGAATGCTTGGATGAATGGCACTACTATTGAAGGTGGACGTTTCATAATAACAGTTCTTATTTCCTTTATTTTGATTGCATTGATGATTGTAGTAGGCATTTGGATTCCCGCACGTAAGGCTATGAAAGTTCAGCCGGCGGAAGCATTGCATAATGAGTAATCTCTTTTTTGTTAAAAGGTTTTAGAGCATAGCACAAACATGATAAAACTATATATTAAACAGGCTTTTTACCAACTTCGTGAGAATAGGCTCATCAGCTTGGTTTCTATCATAGGAACGGCATTGGCTATTTGTATGATCATGGTCATTGTCCTGGTGTTGGAAGTACGCATTACGGATTGTGTGCCCGAGGTGAACCGTTCACGTTCTCTTTATATGAAAGCGATGTCTATTCATCAGAAAGGAGATACCAGTGATAATTCATCAAACGGCTGTATGTCACTCACAGTGGCTAAAGAGTGTTTTAAGGCACTTACTGTTCCTGAGGCGGTAACTATAGTGTCTACAGGAGGCAGGATGCGTATTTCTGTACCTGCTGGAAAAATGATGACAGTGGATAACCTTGAAACTGACGATACCTTTTGGAAAGTGTTCTCTTTTGATTTTATTGCCGGAAAGCCGTTTACGGCTGCCGATAGTGAAAGCGGACTTCCTAAGGTTGTACTTAGTGCTTCTGTGGCCCGGAATTTGTTTGGTACGGTAGAAGCGGTAGGACGTACGGTCCAACTCAACTTGGCCGATTATACGGTAGTGGGTGTTGTGAAAGATGTATCCAAACTGGCTGTTTCTTCTTATGCACAGATTTGGATACCTTTCAATTCAACAGAAATAGCCAGGAAGTGCTGGTATGACAATGCGATGGGAACTTTTCGTGTGGTCATTCTGGCACATTCGGAGAAAGATTTTCCTGCCATCAGAGAAGAGGCGGAACGCCTGCGTCAGAAATTCAATGACGGATTGCAGGATTCCGAAATTTTTTATCGTGGACAACCCGATGATCGTTTCTCTTTTATCTTTCGTCACTGGGGAAGAGAGTTACAGGCGAAGGAAGCTTATTTGCACTACCTGTTGGTGATTGTTATTTTATTGCTGGTACCGGCTATAAATTTGAGTAGCATGACTTTGTCCCGTATGCGGAAGCGTATGTCGGAAATAGGGGTGAGGAAGGCATTTGGTGCTACTGCCAATGTCTTGTTGAGGCAAGTGTTTTATGAAAATTTATTATTGACGCTCATAGCCGGAGCAGTAGGAATGCTTTTCAGTTATGCATGTACTTTTTTATTGAATGATTTCTTATTTTCCAATAGCGAGAACCGTGCCCAAATAGGAGAAACCAGTCTTTCGGCAGATATGTTGTTCAGTCCCTGGATATTCTTGGCCGCATTCATTTTCTGCCTGCTCTTGAATTTGCTGTCAGCGTGCATCCCTGCCTGGAGGGCATCGCGCATGAATATTACGGACGCTTTAAACCAACGTTAGATCATGAACAGGAATTTATTGAAACAGATATGGAACGAGCGCCGCAGCAATGCGTTTCTGTGGATGGAACTTTTTGTGGTGTTTGTCATATTATGGTATATTGTGGATGTGGTATATGTCACGTTGAGCATCTATAATTTGCCGATGGGCTTTGATATAGAAAATACGTATGTTCTTCGTTTTGAGCGGATGACTTCGAAGGCGGCTGCTTATCAGCCTGGCCGTACTATGAAAGAAGATGTTGCCGATTTGCATGAAATTGTAAACAGGCTTGCGCATCGTCCGGATGTGGAAGCAGTCAGCCTCTCGCAAAACTGTATACCTTATAATGACGGTGCAAACAGTTTTTCATTTTATCTGGATACAGTCCCGGTACGTAGTTTGAAACGATGGATAACTCCGGAGTATTTTAATGTATTCCGTTACCGCAATATAGACGGTTCGGGTAGTGAAAGCCTTGCTGAGGCACTGACACCGTCCGGCATGGTCTTATCTGTGAATATTGCCGATGTTTATCAGGATGCACCTTGGCATGGTAAGGAACTTTTAGGGCGTAGGGTGCCTGTTTGGCGGAATGAGCCGGAGGCGGAGCATCTTTCTATAGCTGCTCTTACCGAGCCGGTCCGTTATGACCATTTTACAGCTCCGGATGATTACGGCTCCCGTTATGCTGCTGTGTACCTGACAGATGAGGCGTTGGAATCCTTAGGTGAGACGGTTTATATAGAAGTTTGCCTGCGTGTTCGTGAGGGACAGAATGATGGATTCATAGACCGTTTGATAGTGGATGCCGACCGTCAATATCAGGTGGGCAATCTATATCTTTTGGATATAACTCCTTTGAGTGATGTACGCACAGCTTATGAAACGGATTCGGTGAATGAGTTGAATACGCAATTTTGTATCATATTTTTCTTATTGCTGAATATCTTTCTAGGCATTATCGGAACTTTCTGGTTCCGGACACAGCATCGGCGTGCCGAAATAGCGTTGCGTATGGCTTTAGGATCTACCCGTTGGGGAATCTGCGGTCGTCTGATGGGGGAAGGAGTCTTGTTATTGCTGATATCTGCTATTCCTGCATTGGTTGTGGCGTGGAATTTGGGATATGCCGAACTGGTGGAAGTTACACGTATGCCTTTTACGGCAGGTCGTTTTGCGATTACGGTTCTGGGCACTTTTATTCTGATTGCTGGAATGATTGTCATTGGAATAGGATACCCTGCCCGTCGTGCCATGAGTATCGAACCGGCTGAGGCATTACATGAAGAATAAATAAAATGAAGAGATAAAACGAATGAAACAGCTATTATTACAAGCATTTAATCTGATACGGCAGAATCCTTTTTATGCTACAATCAGTATTATAGGAACAGCTGTCACTATCGCTTTTGTTATGGTAGTAGTGATGATTTATGACTTCCGTACAATGGATATGGCTCCGGAAAGTGATCGGAGCGATATGATGTATACAGGTTCGGGAATGACCTATCGTAAGCTGGATCATACCAACCAGAACAGCGGTATGGGACGCAAGGCTTTTGAAGCATTGTTTTCAGAGCTTCCTGGTGTAAAAGAGGTTACTTGGTATCGTGGCGTTTCCAAGACCCCTTGTAACTTGTCCGCTTCGAATGAGATATTCAACTATTATGTGCGGCCTGTGGCTGATAACTGGTTTAAGTTCTTTGATTATGAATTTATAGCGGGACGTTCTTTCACACAAGAGGAGTATGATGCCCGTCGGTGGGTCAGTGTGATAACCGAGCGTATGGCCTTGCAGCTTTTCGGCACGACGGATGTGGTAGGAAAAGAATATCAAAGTAATTTTTTTCCTACTAAAGTGGTAGGCGTGGTGAAAGATGTCAATGCTATTTTCCAGACAGCATACGCTGATGCTTTTGTTCCTTTCTCATTGGAAAATGAAGACTATTATGCTACTTGGACAGGGGGCTTGGGAGGAATCCGTCTGGGATTGCTCAAACTGCTGCCGGATACTCGTCCTGCAGAGGTACGGACTGAAGTACAGCATCGGCAGGATCGTTTGAATAGTTCAACGGCAGAATATGCTTTCGAGATGAACGAACTCTATACTCATACGGAATACACCTTTTTTCGTGGAAAAGATATTAGTGCACCGTTGGTTTACAGTATGTTATTGATGGTCTTGCTGATTGTTCCTGCTATTAATATCTCAGGTATGACCAATGCCCGAATGCAGGAGCGTGTGACAGAAATTGCAGTTCGCAAGGCGTATGGCGCATCACGTATTTCCATTATGGTGAGGTTGTTTTTAGAGAATCTGCTTACGGTCTTTTTGGGTGGAATTTTAGGATATCTGTTTTCGTGTGTTTTGGTTTGGCTGGGACGTGTATGGTTGTTTGGTAGCGGCGAGGTAGAATTATCAGGTATCAGTCTGGATGGAGGTTTGTTGTTGCATCCTGCTTTATTTGTGTTGGTTTTCGGCGTATGTGTTGTTTTTAATTTATTGTCGGTATTGATTCCGGTATGGATGGTCACACATCGTAATATTGCAACTACCATTAAAGGAGAATAGGAGGAAAGGAAAAATGATAAAGAGTTTATTCAGACAAATGTGGAACCAAAGGCACGCTAATGTATGGGTGTGGGTTGAATTGGTTGTTGTTCTTGTCTTGCTATGGTACAGCATCGATCTGGTTTATAATTATGAGGTTGCTGCCCGTCAGTCTAAAGGATATGACACGGAGAATGTTTTTGATATTCAACTGAATATTAAGCCGGCTTTGCAAAATGATTCTGTATTAATGAGTCATTCTGCTGAATATTTGGAGCAAATCTATCATTTGATCCAACAATATCAAGGGGTGGAGGAAGCTTGTTTTTATTATGGGACAATACCTTATACGGGAAATAATATGTATGAGGGATATGCTCCGCATTCGGATTCGACTCATGTGGTAGGCTGTTTCATCCGTTATGTCAGCCCTACTTATTTCAAGGTATTTCGCTTGCAGCCATTATCAGGTTCATTTGAGGCGGAGCGTTGGGACAAGAATGAATACCCCATGCCGGTGTTGATGAGTGAAACGTTAAGCGATTCCTTGTTTAGCGGACGCAATGGAGTAGGGGAAACTTGTTTCAATCCTTATTTCCTGAATAGTGTGCAGCCGGAAACTAATTATAAGGTAATGGCGGTACTTCCTGCTCATAAGACCGATGAGTACGAGCGTTACGAACCTTTTATTTATCTTCCCAGTTCGCCGCTGACTTATTGGCATCACATTGCGGTGCGTGTGGCTTCTAATTCCATACCGGGATTTACCGAACGTTTTATGCAGGATATGCAAGGGAAATTATCTATCGGCCCTTATTACTTATACGATATAAATTCGTATGGCGATATGAAGGAAGCTTTCGATATAGAGCAAGGAACGGTGAATTATCTGAATACTACCTATGCCGTTATCCTTTTCTTTGTTTTCAATATATTTTTAGGGATGCTGGGTACTTTCTGGTTTCGGACTCGTAAAAACCGAAGTGAGATAGCTTTGCGTATGGCACTAGGTTGCAGTAGGATGAATGTATTTGGTTATTATGTACTTGAGGGCATCCTTCTCTTGGTTTCGGCTGCCATTCCCGCTGTTTTTGTTTGTGCGAATATGCAGATGGCGGATCTTACTGTGCATACATTAATGGAACCTGCTTGGGGACGTTTTTTGCTTTGTTTTGTGTCGGCCATGCTGTTGTTGGGGATAATAATTTTGCTCGGCATTTATTTCCCCGCCCGGAAAGCGATGAGGATTGAGCCTGCAGACGCGTTGCATAATGAATAATGTTATTTCATTGTCACATGATCAGCAGTGTTCGTATATGAATGGAGTGTCCGATTTCGGACACTCCATTTTTGTTGTAAGGTGTTATAAAACAGTGAAATAGTTTTTTGGCATACCATTTGCCTTACCTTTGATAAAAAGAATAATAACGCAATGAAAAAACAAGTAATATCTCTATTTTTAGCCTTTGGCATATCGTTGGTTGCCGGAGCGCAGCCACAAGAAAAGCGACGTGCCATCACTTTGGAGGAAGCCATTACTATTGCCCGTGTGCAAAGTGTAGATGCGGCCGTAGCTTTAAACGAGCTGAAAACCGCTTATTGGGAATATCGTACTTTCCGTGCGGATTTGCTTCCGGAAATGAATTTTGAAGCCACTATTCCCAGCTATAATAAGAAGTATAATTCTTATCAGCAGGATAACGGTGCTTATACATTTGTACGTAATAATTATATGGAAATGAATGGTGAAGTTTCTATCGATCAGAATATTTGGTTGACCGGTGGTAAACTCTCATTGAATACCTCTCTTGATTTCTTGAAACAACTGGATGGAGATAAATCAAAACGATATATGTCTGTTCCTGTGGCATTGACTTTGGAACAACCTATTTTCGGAGTGAATACAATTAAATGGAACCGCCGCATCGAACCGGTGAGATACGCTGAAGCTAAAGCCGCATTTCTTACTGCAACCGAAGAGGTAACCATGACTACTATCAATTATTTTTTCAATTTGTTGCTGGCCAAGGAAAATGTAGGCATTGCCCGACAGAATCTGAAGAATGCAGATAAACTGTATGAAGTGGCTAAGGCAAAGCGTAGCATGGGGCAGATCAGTGAAAATGATTTGTTGCAATTGGAACTGAATGTATTGAATGCCCGTTCTACGTTGACTGAAAATGAAAGCAACTTGAAAAGTAATATGTTCAAACTCCGTTCATTTCTGGCATTAGGAGAGGATGAGGAACTGGAGCCGGTTGTTCCCGAAACGATTCCGACTGTTTTGCTGAACTATCCGGATGTTTTGGACAAAGCACTTGCCAATAATTCATTTGCACATAATATTCGTCGCCGCCAGTTGGAAGCAGATTTTGAAGTGGCTAAGGCGAAAGGTAATTTACGTGAAATCAAGCTCTATGCACAGGTAGGTTTTACAGGAACAGACAATGAATTTAATAGTGCATACCGCCGTTTGAAAGACAACCAGATTGTGGAAGTCGGTTTTAAGATTCCTATTCTTGACTGGGGAAAACGTCGTGGTCAGGTAAAGATAGCTCAAAGTAACCGCGATGTGACCGAAAGCAAGTTACGTCAGGAAACCATGAATTTCAATCAGAATCTGTTTATCCTTGTAGAACAGTTCAATAATCAGCAGGCCCAGTTGCAGATAGCAGACGATGCGGACAAGATTGCCCAGAAACGTTACAGTACCAATGTGGAAACCTTCATGGTTGGTAAAATCTCGACATTGGATTTGAATGACTCCCAGACAAAGAAAGATGAGGCTCGTCAGAAGCATATCAATGAGTTGTTCTATTATTGGTACTATTATTACCAGTTGCGCAGCTTGACATTGTGGGATTTCAATACCAATACTAATATTGATGCCGATTTCGAAAAGATTATCAAACAATAGGATTTTTACTATTCAATTCTGTTTGAATATAAAATGGGGTTGTCTTTGTACTTATTAAAATAATAATTTCTACATTTGCAGCAGTATGATATTAATTATAGACGATGACAGTGCCATTCGTTCTTCTCTGAGCTTTATGCTGAAAAGGGCGAAATATGATGTGCAGGCCGTACCGGGTCCCAAAGAGGCTATTGAAATAGTCCGTTCGGTTGCACCCCAGTTAATCTTGATGGATATGAACTTCACCCTGTCCACCAGTGGTGAAGAAGGATTGACGCTTTTGAAACAGGTCAAAGTGTTCCGGCCCGATGTTCCCGTTATATTGATGACGGCATGGGGAAGTATCCAGCTTGCCGTGCAAGGGATGCAGGCAGGTGCATTCGACTTTATTACCAAACCTTGGAACAACGTAGCGTTGATGCAAAGGATAGAAACTGCTTTGGAGCTGACTTCACAAGATAAGAAAGCAGCGGTTCCGGTGGAAGATAATGACGGCTTCAACCGTAGCCATATCATTGGAAAGAGTAAGGCACTGATGGATGTGCTGGCCACGATCAAGCGGATAGCGCGTACCAACGCATCGGTCTTGATTACCGGTGAAAGTGGTACAGGTAAGGAGTTGATAGCCGAAGCGGTGCATTTGAACAGTTCCCGTAGCAAGAAACCTTTTGTGAAAGTGAATTTGGGAGGTATTTCTCATACTTTGTTCGAGAGTGAAATGTTCGGTCATAAGAAAGGTGCGTTTACGGATGCCACAGCCGACAGGGTAGGACGTTTTGAACTGGCTGATAAGGGTACGATTTTCTTGGATGAGATTGGCGATTTGGATTTAAGCTGTCAGGTGAAACTGCTTCGCGTGTTACAAGAGCAGACTTTTGAAGTTTTGGGCGACAGCCGTCCCCGTAAAGTCGATATCCGTGTGGTCAGTGCGACGAATGCCGATTTACGGCAGATGGTGCAGGAACACACCTTCCGCGAGGATTTGTTCTATCGTATTAATTTAATTACGGTGCATCTTCCGGCATTACGCGAACGCCGTGAGGATATTCCGTTATTGGTCCGTCATTTCGCCGACAAACAATGTGAATCGAACGGTCTTCCCAAAGTGGAATTTACTTCTGAAGCGATGGATTATTTGAGCCGTTTGCCTTATCCGGGTAATATCCGTGAATTAAAGAATTTGGTGGAACGTACCTTGCTGGTCAGTGGAAAGGAAATATTGACTGCGGATGATTTTAAATCACAATACCAGCATCCTATAGAACAGAAGATGACAACGAATCTGCAAGGCATGACCTTGGAGGAGATAGAAAAGCAGACTATTCTGCAAACGCTTGAAAAGTATAACAATAATATGTCACAGGTTGCCATAGCCTTAGGAATCAGCCGGGCCGCTCTTTATCGCCGTTTGGAGAAATACAATATACAAGTGAATGATTAGCAAAAACGGAACCGGATAAAATATGAAACTGAAATTCTTGTTCTTCTTTTTAGCATTACTGTTGACAGCAGTATGGACTATCCTGCTCGTTCTTACATTGAAGGAACGCGGTGCGCTGTTTTATATAGGAGAGGGAGTCATTACATTCAGTCTTGTGTTTCTGGTTTATTTCTATCGCAAAGTCGTGAAACCGCTTGATATCATCGGCAACGGTATGGAACTTCTTCGTGAGCAGGATTTCAGCAGTAGGCTGACTCCTGTCGGACAAAAGGAAGCCGACCGCATTGTGTTGGTTTTCAACCGCATGATGGAGCAGTTGAAAGACGAGCGTCTCCGGTTGCGTGAGCAGAATCATTTTCTTGACTTGCTGGTCAGTGCTTCTCCTATGGGAGTTGTCATACTGACTCTGGACGGACATATTTCCATGCTGAATGCGGCAGCTCTTCGTTTTTTGGATTATTCTTCGTCAGAGGAAGTCAGAGGCCGATTGCTGTGCGAGTTGGCTTCCCCTTTGGCCGAAGAAATAGAACGTATTCCCAAAGATACTACGGAAACAATTCGTCTGAGCGACTCCATGATTTACCGCTGTTCCCGGCTTTCTTTTGTTGACAGAGGCTTTTCTCATCCGTTTATTCTGGTGGAAAGTCTGACTTCCGAGGTGGTGAAAGCAGAGAAAAAGGCATACGAAAAAGTGATCCGTATGATAGCACATGAGGTGAATAATACGACTGCGGGCATTACCTCTACTCTTGATACGGTGGATGGTGCCTTGGAATGTATGGAGGATACGGAAGACTTGCGCGAAGTGATGAAAGTCTGCATAGAGCGTTGCTACAGCATGAGCCGTTTTATCACGAATTTCGCCAATGTGGTGAAGATTCCCGAGCCTCAATTACAATCAGTGGACTTGAATGACCGCGTGGCCGCTTGCAAGACATTTATGGAAACGGTTTGCCGTAACCGCAAGATTACGCTGCATCTTAATTTATGTAAAGAGAATCCCGAAGTGATGATGGATACTTCCTTGTTTGAGCAAGTATTGGTCAACATTATCAAGAATGCGGCTGAAAGTATCGGGGAAACAGGAGATATCTTTATCCGTACTTCCGTATCACCTACGATGTTGGAAATTGCTGATACCGGTGCCGGTATCAGTAAAGAGGTGGAAACCAAGCTGTTCAGTCCTTTCTTCTCCACCAAGCCTAACGGACAGGGTATCGGTCTTATTTTTATTCGTGAAGTTTTGATAAAACATGGGTGTACTTTCTCTCTTCGTACCTATCCGGATAAACTGACCCGTTTCCGTATCCGTTTCTGAAAAGTATGACGTTCCTGTTTCTAACCGGTATTAGCAAATTCAACCGGATGACGATGAATCTGTATGTATTTCACCGGTTACCTTTCGAGTATATTGCATTCTGCTGTTTTTTTACAGGAACATAAATAGCTGGAATGAGAAATTTATTCTCAATTAGCGGGGAAAAATGAAAATATTCAACCAAGATTGGGTGAAATCGGTTGGTTTTGGTTATCTTTGCAATATCATGCACTAAATACATCAAAATATGAAATACCCTATCGGCATACAAACTTTCAGCCGCATCCGCGAAAACGGATATGTTTATATAGACAAGACTGCCCTCATCCATCAGTTAGTGAGCAGAGGAAGTATCTATTTTCTCAGCCGTCCGCGCCGTTTCGGCAAAAGTTTGATGATCAGTACCCTTGAAGCCTATTATGAAGGGCGAAAAGAGTTGTTTGAAGGACTTGCCATTGCCGGACTGGAAAAAGACTGGTTTCAATATCCGGTATTTCATATAGATTTCAACGGTGATAACTTTGCCAAAGAAGGAGTGCTGGAAGCTGCTATTGAAGGCTATTTGGGAAATTGGGAAGATATGTATGGCAAGAATCCCAATTACACAACACCGGGAACCCGTTTTATCGAATTACTGCGTCGCGCCAGCGAAAAGACAGGACGGCGTGCCGTGGTGCTCGTTGACGAATATGACAAACCCATTCTCGATGTGCTTGATACCCCCTTGGAAGAAGAGAACCGGAATACGCTGAAAGCTTTTTATTCTACCTTCAAGGGAGCTGATAAATATTTGCAGTTCGTGATGCTGACGGGAGTCACCAAATTTTCGCAAGTCAGTGTCTTCAGCGGTTTCAACCAGCCTAAAGATATCAGTATGGACCCGCGTTATGAATCACTGTGCGGAATCACCCAGGAGGAAATGGAGCGTTATTTCCATGAACCTATTTCCGAGTTGGCCGAAAAAGACGAATGCACGTATGAGGAAATGAAAGAACGTCTGAAAGCACAATATGACGGTTATCACTTCAGTGAAAATATGCTTGATATTTATAACCCTTTCAGTATTCTGAACGCTTTTGATTCTTTACAAATCCGTGACTACTGGTTCGCCTCGGGCACGCCTACCTATCTGGTCCGGCTGTTGCAGCATAGCAACGAGCAGATCAATGAATTGGTGGGGCAATATTATGACGCATCCTTGTTTGCCGATTACAAAGCTGATGTGGAACGCCCTCTTCCCATGATTTACCAGAGTGGATATCTTACTATCAAGGATTACGATAAATATACCCATTCCTATCTGCTGGATTTCCCCAATGATGAAGTACGCAGAGGTTTCCTTAGCTTGTTGGCCAGTGATTATTTCAAAGTACAGGGAGTTTCCGTTTCCAGCTGGCTGATCAGTTCTGTCCGTCTGCTGAATGCGGGCAAGACAGCTGCTTTCCGCGATTCCCTCACAGCTTTCTTGTCCGGTATCCCATACGATTCGCATGACAGTACCAAGACTCCGGAACTGACCGAGAAGCATTTCCAGTACACATTCTATCTCATTCTCCGTCTTATAGGGGTATATTGCCTCCGCATTGAACAGACACAAAGCCGGGGACGGGTGGACTGCATACTCGAGACTCCGCAATATATTTATATTTTTGAATTCAAACTGGACGGCAGCGCCGATGAAGCCTTGCGTCAGATAGAAGAAAAAGGATATGCCCAACCTTATCTGGCGGATAAGCGAAAAATAGTTTGTATAGGAGTGGTATTTTCTTCACAGACGCGAACCATTTCCGAGTGGAAAGAGGTGAGGTAATTTTATTTTAGTCATCGTTATCAGCCAAGATCCACAACAAAGTTGGGAGCGACAAAAAAAGTTTTTTTCATAAAAGTCCGTCACATCCGTCACAGTTGTTTTCAACTTGTTGATAAACAGATGCTTACTAGTGTGACGGATAGTGTGACAGATGTGTGACGGACTTTTATCTGTCACACGATGTCTGAATCATGTCAATGTGTATGGAATCATCAGTAGTATGTCCGGTTTTCAAAGCTATACAGTCATTGGACTTTGCTGCATAATTCACTGTGGAATAGTGTGTTCCACCATTAGGAACAAATGGCTTTCCGCAGTGGAATAACTTGTTCCATAAGGGCGGAACAAATGGTTTTGTCCGGTTGGAATAAATAGTTCCTCACTGTGGAATAAATTATTCCATATTGATGAAACAAGCTGTTCCAACCGGTGGAACTTTCTATTCCACTGTAAGCCTGAGACTTCGGAATGTAGTTTGACACTGTCTGTTGACTACTCTTTAACCTTGCTTCTAAGGATGATTGGCAGAGTACCTTTTTATCTGTATGTTGTGACAGATAAAAAGTCCGTCACCTATCTGTCACACTATCCGTCACACCTGTAAGTTCCTGTTTATTAATAAGTTTAAGCTTGCTGTGACAGATGTGACAGACTTTTGCCGAAAAACTTCTTTGTTACTCCCTACTAAAAAAAGCTCCTGTTCTTTCCCTAAAAGGCCGTTATCTTTTCTGAAAAGCTCTTGATCTTTTGAAAAAACGTCCTTGTCTTTTGAGGTGGAATTCTGGATCTTTCGGCCATGATTTCACATACGTACGCATTCATAGTCCTGTACGTATGTGTGGCTCCCTGCGGGATGTACGTAAAAAAGCGTGCTTTCTGGTACGAGATAAGACACAATGTGCACAAATTTATTGTAAAAATGATGTGGCGGATTACAAAAAAGAAATTCATGGGTACAAAAAATGGGAATTATTTTCTATTCTATTTATAATTCCGTATCTTTGCCGTGTTTTCCATGCTGATACTTCCGTAAGGGGGGTATGGGAGAGTGGAAAATACATATATATAGAAAAGACGTTTACTTGGCGTTTTGTTCTTGGCACTTTGAAACTTCGCAAATTTCTAACCCTGCCACAAACAAAGCAACAGTAGGTGTCTGCGCGATATGTTAATGTTCTTGTTTCATCTTTGCTGGTCAAAGAGGTATTCAAGTTGTACATATCGGCGTGGGCTTCTGCGTTGCTCGTTCGGACAGGGTGGGCAATGCGAAGGCCTCAAAGTGCAGGATGAGTAACAGGTACAGATTCCCGCGCTTTTTCTTTATATACGTATCACAATTTCTGATTTAACACATAAGAACCATCCGGTTCGGGAATCTGCGGAAGGTCAAAGTTGGCCCGATATGCTGCATCAATTAATAATGTAGATTCCATATCTCCTATCATGAAATAGCTTCCGGCCGACCTTCATAAAAAAGAAGTCAAAACTTCTTGTATTATCCGAAAGGGTAATGTAACTGATTGAAGTACAGAAAGATATACGTACGTCAAAGCCCCAAGAGTATGTTTTGTTGTGAAAAAACACAATGGTTTGCCATGCGGGTCACTTACCGTCGCGAACTGGATGTGAAGAATCTGCTGGACCAACAAGGGGTATCCAGTTTCATTCCCATGCATTATGTTATCCGCATGGCAAAGAAACGTAAGGTGCGCGAGCTGGTCCCAGTAGTTCATAATCTTATCTTTATCCATATCACACAGACTGATATGAAGGAATTGAAAAAAGATATTCCTTATCTTCAGTATATGACTGACTCGCGTAGCGGTGAGAAAATCATTGTGCCCGATGGGCAAATGAGGGACTTCATAGCCGTTGCAGGCACGTATGACGAGCATCTGCTTTTTTTCAAACCGGAGGAAATCAATCCGGCTAAAGGAACACGGGTGCGCATCATCGGGGGAGACTTTGCGGGGTATGAAGGTATCTTTATAAAGGTGAAAGGGGCAAGAGACCGCAGGGTGGTCATTTGCATTCAGGGAATCATTGCCATGGCTATGGCAACTATTTCGCCGGATTTGATTGAAGTGATTAAAGAACCTAAAAAGAAATGATGGTATTTGTCTTGCTTGAATTACTTTTCCTATTTAAATCCTTTGTCATGCTGTACAAAGTGAGTCATCTGATAATATTTACTTTATATAACTATGAATGAAGTGGTTCCTTCTGGTGTACTCCTTCAACGGCTTATCCAAAACAGCCACACTGATATACTGAATAGGGAAAAGAATAATGACCGGTTTATGCACCTATATCATATAGGTACGTATTGGGTGGCATTTGAGCGTTCCGCCTGTAGATTGTGCGGTCTGTTTCCGAAAAGTGAACTTTCTTTGTTTTGTGTTCCAGGTTGTCCGGAGTATGTGGTGATGGCTTCTGTGCCTGTTGATGAGGTTGAGGGGTGTTTTCGCAAACATGTTGTTTTGTGTGATGGTGTTTATCATAAAATTTTGTCTGATAATTTGTTGGCGGCAAGGGATTACTATAGGTGGCATGATATGGCGGTAAGGATGGTGTTTTTATAAAAAAATATCATATAAATAATTAATCAAAAATGTTAAATTTCTTTTATAGGAGTGTAGCAAAATCTGAAATGAATTTATTAGCTATCAAAAATAGAATAGATATTTATTTAAAAAAAGGCAATGAGAGAAATGTTCTTGCCAAGAGAAATATTATAGCTTCTTTTGGAATAAAAATTATAGGTATTATTATCTCTTTGATATTAGTGCCTATGACAGTTAATTATGTATCTTCTGCTCAGTATGGTTTATGGCTAACTATTAGTTCGATTGTTGCCTGGATTAGTTATTTTGATTTTGGCTTTGCTCATGGATTTAGAAACCGTTTTACGGAAGCAATGGCTTTAAATGATAGGGAATTAGCTAAACAATATGTCAGCACGACTTATGCTGTCTTGACTATAATATTCGTTACTATGGCATTTGTCGTTCTTGTTATTAATAGTTTTTTGGATTGGAGTTCATTACTTAATGTTGGTTTAGAATATGGTCATGAATTGCGTTTAGTTTTTGCTGTACTGACTATAACACTCTGTTTGAATATGATTGCAAGTGTGTTACCAACGATGCTAACCGCAGACCAAAGACCGGTTTATTCATCTTTATTTATAGTTATTGGACAAATTATGTCTTTAATTGTAATTGGTATCTTAATTAGGGTAACTGCTGGTCGTTTATTATATTTAGCTTTTGCTTTATCTGTCATTCCATTATTAGTCTTATTTGTAGCTTCTTTTTTCGTTTTTTCTTCAAAAAGATACTGTGATGTAGCTCCAAGTATGAATACAATAAATTGGGCTTTAACAAAAAAAATCATAGGATTGGGTGCACAGTTTTTTATTATTATGGTATGTATGTTATTTATATTTCAAGTGATAAATATAATTATTGTTCGTGTTTGTGGACCTGAAAACGTGACGGCATATAATATTGCATATAAATATTTTAATATTCTTAATATGGCTATGATGATTATAGTAACTCCTTTTTGGTCTGCATGTGCTGACGCGTATACTAAAAAAGATTTTTTGTGGATGAAAAACGTAATAGAGAAAATGGAGATGATTTGGAAACTAAGTATCTGTGTATTAATAATAATGATTCTTGTATCCAGTACTTTTTATGATATATGGGTCGGAGATAGTGTTAAAATATCATTATCTCTATCAGTAATGGTAGGTGTTTATATTTTAGTACAGAATTTATGTGGAATATATATATATATGATAAATGGAACAAGCAAAATCCGATTGCAGTTGGTCGTCTATTTGGTATCTGCTTTTATTTCTGTTCCGACAATGTACTTTTTGTGTTCTAAATATGGAATAACTGTGATGTTATTAGTGCCTATCAGTGTTTGTTTGATTCAAGCATTTGTAGCTAAAAAACAATTAACCAAAATTATTAGAGGAACTGCTTCTGGAATTTGGATTAAATAAAAACAAATAGTCTTTTATATGGAATATATACTATTACTAACAGCTTGTATTAATCCTGATGGTATGCCATTTACTTGTTTGGCAGATGTAGGAGTGAGAAAGAAACAATACATCGAGGCTTTGAATTTTTACCTAAAAAACACAACGAGAAAAATTGTATTTGTTGAAAATTCAGGAACTGATATCTCATCTTCGTTTAAAGATTTCCAGCATAGAATTGAATTTTTGTGTTTTGATGGCAATCTATGTTTTGATAAGAGAAAAGGGAAAGGGTATGGAGAGGCGCTTATATTGGAATATGCAATGGCCAAATCTGAATTTATTACTGATGATGTGTTGATTTTTAAGTTGACAGGGAGGTTACAATTGATTAATATAAATCGATTGATACATTATATGGATAAACTAAGTCCAAGTAAGAATTTTGTTTGTGTTGTCCCACCCCAAAACAATTCGGTAGATTCACGATGTTTTGTCTGTAACAAATACTATTTGGAGAATATCTTTCTAAAAGATAAATTTCATATAGATGATTCAGTAGGATATTACTTTGAACACTTATTATTTGATTCTTTACGTCAGAATAAAGGAAAAATAAGAATTCATAAGATACCCTTTTTCTTATATTGGAGAGGGATATCTGGAAGTTTGGGAGATAGGTTAATAGAACCTAAATGCAGATATTGGTCTGATTTTAAGGCATTGTACCATTGTATGATTTCTAAATTATAGGTGATGAAACGTTTCTTATTTATGTATACTTCTTTTGGAGGGCATGTCCTAGAGTATTTTATTCATATATATCATTATGCGATAGATGATGAAAAGAATACCTATTATTTTATTTTCTCGCCGGATTTTAAAAAACATATTGAATGTGAGCAATTAGTGCTTAAGAAAAATATTATACTGCGATATCTGACAGTTAGGGAATTAGAAAGATTGCATCATACTAAAAAAATATTAAAGTCATATTGGGGGAATAGATTATTAAATGAAAAGATACGGAAGTACGATATAACAGATGTAATAATGTGCTCTTATGATTGTTTAGACCCTCTTTTTGCTTTTATGACGATGAAAAAAGTTTCCTATATTGGCATATATTATTATATTTATTTATATGAATGGGCTGACTTATCTATAAAGCAAAGAATCTTAAAGTCAATTATATTTTGGAAGATGGCTCATAACAAGTCAATCAAGAAAATATGTATTTGTAATGATTCATCTTCTGCTGCATTTTTTAATCGTAAATATCAGACAATGAAGTTTGATCGTATATCTGATCCTTATGTTTCCATTACACTAACTTTGCCGGATTTTAGAAAAGATAATGCTGTAAAAGAAGATGCTATTGTGCTTTCTCATATTGGAGTCTTATCTGAAAGAAAAGGAACACTTAACATATTGAAAGCGATAAAAGAAATGTCTGTTGTTGATAGAAATCAATTTGTCTTTGTTTTTGCAGGAAAAATAGATTTGGATATAAAGGATGAGTTTTATAGACTGGCAGCAGAATGTAGTGAGAAATATCGGCTGATAATAAAGGATTATTTTTGTTCTTATGAGGAAATATCTGCTATATGTAAATCATCGAATGTCCTTTTAATTCCTTATTTGAATAATTCACAAAGTAGTGGAGTATTAGGATATGCAGCACAGTTTAATGTTCCAGTTTTTTCTCCTAGCTCAAATATGTTGGGTAAAATAGTTCGGAAATCGAAATTAGGATATATAAGTAGTGATGTGGAAATATTGGGTATTAAAACTTTTTTAGAGTCTTGCCTGCTAAACAAGCTTATGACCATAGATGATCAAGAGTATTTGAAACTAAATACAGTGAATTCTTTTTTGAATACATTGTTAAACTGATTATTTGTAAATATGAATATTGTATTTTTATTGCGACTTTGGCCTATTTATGGAGGAGGTGAAACAGTAACTATTTGTTTAGCTAATGAGATGGCGAAGAGAGGGCATGCTGTTACAGTCTTTTATTTTAAGGATTCTGAAACAAATGAATTGCCCTATATTGATCCTTCTATCAAGGCGGTAAGAATACCGGATGTGAGGTGTGATGAATATACTTATGATAGTGATGATGGTATTAAGATTACTATCGCTTTAAAATTGTATCAGCAGAATAGTTTTGATTTTATAATCAATCAATGGTGGCCTGTTGTTTTTTTATCTCCATTACGAAGTTTTTTTAATGCGAAAATAATTTCTGTTCATCATACGGCTCTTTATACTCGTAGTGTGATAGAAGGTTTTTGTTTGAAATCAATTTTGAAGCGTGTCTTTTTTCTGCTATACCGTTTCTTTGAAAAAGAAAGACAATTATCTGTTATAGATAAATTGTTAATCTTTAGTGATAAAGTATTATTTCTTTCGCCTCAGTTTAAAGACCAATATATACAATTGAGAAATCCAAAATCGGTTGAAAAATTGGACTGGTGTTATAATCCTTTGGTCTTTGATAATTTTATTTCTATGGATGAAATTTGTAAAAAGAGGAAAGAGGTTTTATTTGTTGGAAGATTGTTAGAATCAAATAAAAAAATATCGAAATTATTGACGATATGGAAGCATATTCAATTAGATAAAGAATTTAATGAATGGCATTTATATATTGTAGGTGATGGTAAGGATAAATCCTTTTACTTAGATTTTACACGCAATAATAATATTCCCAATGTTCATTTTGAGGGGAGGCGATATCCTATACCTTATTATAAGCGAGCTTCTATTTTTGCTATGACATCTGCATTTGAAGGATTTCCAATGTCGATAATTGAGGCGCAGCAAAATGGGGTAGTTCCGATTGTTATGGATTCATTTTTGTCTGTGCATGATATTATTGATAATGATGTAAATGGTGTGTTGATTTCTTATGGTAATACTACTATGTTTGCAGAATCTTTAAAGTCTTTGATGAAAGATGAAATGCAAAGAAATAAATTAGCAATAAAGGGGCTAGAAACTTGCAGACGTTTTAATATCGAAACTGTGGTAGATAGGTGGGAGGAAATATTTGAAAAAATGAGATGATGGAACTTTTATTATATCTATATATTCTAATTGTTGTTTATCTATTTTTAAAATATTCTAGAATAAGAACATTATATATTTTCTCTCCATATATATTAATCTATTTGAACTTTATCTTTAATGATGCTATTCCATTTCTATTTTTTTATCCAGATGTTCCAGAGAATATTCAGTATACGACATTTACAGCAGCAATTATAAACCTTTCGTTTCTATTTCTATTTAGAAAGCAGGCACAAGTCCCAATATCAATAAATCTTCCATTGTCGTCTATTAAATTGAATAAGAAACGAAAGATACTACTTTCTTGTTTTGTGTTTTTTTTATTGTGGGCTGGAGTAATGTCTGGAGTATTAATTAATTTGTTAAGGGGGAATAATATAGAAGATTTAAGAAGAACTAGTGAAATAGGAGTTGGGGTTATTAGGGATATTCCAATGCTAGGGATACAAATAATAATGCTTGTTCTTTTTCTCCAAAAGACATGGAAGTGTTATTATAAAGTCGTTGCTTTTTATTCTTTTTGTTTGAGCGTTTTCTTATTTTTGACAACAGGAAATAAAGGAGGGGTTCTTGTTGGGGTTACATTATTTTTACTGTTTTTTCATTTGAAGAAAAGAGGTTTTAAGTGGTATGAATATGTCTTATATTATTTAGCTATGCCATTAGCAGCCGGTACATTACAAGGCATTAGAGGTGGAGACTTAACTCTTATAGCATCCCAAATTGCAGTATTCTTTTCTTATCCAGTAATTCTTTATCAAGCTAATTCTATTCCTATCATGAATGCGGTTGGTACGGAGAACTTCTTTTGGGGAGAGGAATATTATACTGGTCTTGTAAAATTCATACCTCGTTTTTTGTGGCCGGATAAGCCTTTGTCATTTGATTATAAATTAAAAGAATTAGCAAACTATGATTTTGAAGGTGGGGGAATTTATACGACTTTATGTAATGATTTATATATAAATTTTGGATATTACTATTTTATCTTCTATATCTTGTGGCTATTATTTATTCATTATTTATATGGAATGGTAATGGATGATAAAAGGTTCTATTATAGCCGTATTATAGCTTTATTCATCATACTTATGGGGGGGATTGCATCTACTATTGGCTCTTGTGAAATCTTACTATTATTTCTCTTGTTCTTAATATTATATTATTCAAGAGTGAAAACATTATAGATTGTAATGAAGAAGAAAATATTATTTGTTGCTTCTGAATTTGCCTCGGGAATGATTCCTTTTGCTGCTACTGCTATAAATGCTTTAGCTAAGGATGATAGATTTGAAGTACACTGTCTTTGTGTTAATTCAGGTATTTATTCTTATAGGAATATAATTTTACAAGAAGCGAACCCTGTTTTCTTGGAATACCCAAAGAGTAAAATGATGAAATTGTTTTATAAACTATGGCCTCTAGAGATAATAAAACATTTATCGCAATTGGAAAAAAGTATTAATCCGGATGCTGTTCATTTTTTGACAGGTGATTTTACATTAGCTTTGTATATTTGTTTGAATAATAAAAGAACATTTTACTACACAGTGCATGATTTGCATCCACATGAGGTGGTAAGAAAAACTTTATTGGGTTATTTGATGCAAAAATATATTATATGGGGATATAAATTATGTAGGAATATAATTCCTAATCTTACGACTTCCTCTTATTTCCAATTGAAGGAACTGAAAGAAATATATCCATGTAAGAAAGTGAAATACACTTCATTTCCTTCTCTAATTACATCATTGATAATAAATGGTAAAAAAATGCCATTAGAAGTAAGTGGCTTAAAAGAATATATTTTGTTTTTTGGAACAGTAGATAAATATAAAGGGGTTGATTTGCTGGTTGATGCGTATTGCAATTTAACATGTAAGTCACTAAAATTAGTGATTGCAGGTAGAGGCTTTGATATTGAAACTCATAATGAAAACATTATTCGAATAAATCGTTTTATAGAAGATGAAGAAGTCGCATATCTTTTTAAAAAGGCAAAATTTATTGTTTATCCTTATCGTTCTGCAACAATGTCAGGGGTATTGTCTTTAGCATATTACTTTAATAAAAAAGTATTAGCCTCTACAATTCCTTTCTTTGAAGATAATGCAACTTTAAATGTTGTGTTATTTAAAGTTAATGATATAGATGATTTGGAAAGAAAGATGAAATCTTTAATATTTGGTAAAAATTTGAGTGTAGATCCAACAAGCTATCTTAATATATATGGTGAAGGTACATTAATAAATAGTTATTGGGGGTTATATGAAGATTGAAAATGTTAAAATGATTTATACATAATGATAAAATATTGATTCTTCTGTGATAATGAAAATCTTACTCTCGAATAAATTCTATTACCGCCGTGGCGGCGACTGTGTCTGTACCATAAACCTTGAGGAATTGTTGAAGCGGAAAGGTCATGAAGTGGCAATCTTCGCCATGCAGTATCCTGATAATATAGAAACACCATGGAGCAAGTACTTTCCTGGTGAAGTAAAGTTCAAGCCGGGATTAGGTATGCTTGAGGCGTTGTTACGCCCCTTTGGTACGAATGAAGTAAAACGTAAATTTACGGCATTATTGGATGACTTTTGTCCTGATATTGTTCATCTGAATAATATTCATTCTCAACTATCTCCGGTTATTGCAGAAATTGCGCATCAAAAAGGAATAAAAGTAATATGGACATTGCATGATTACAAGCTGCTTTGTCCGCGTTATGACTGTTTGCGTAATGGAGATACTATATGCGAAGAATGTTTTTCGGATAAGCGTAAAGTCTTGGAATATAAATGTATGAAGCATTCACGCTTGGCAAGTTATTTATCGTATTGGGAGTCTATGAAGTGGAATCGTGAACGATTGGAAGTTTGCACGGATATCTTTATTTGCCCTAGTCGGTTTATGGCAGAGAAGATGCGACAAGGGGGATTCGATAGTAAAAAAATAAAAACAGTATGTAATTTTATTGATACTGAGAAATGTTATGGTAAGGATTATACCAAAAGGGGAAATTATTACTGTTTCATAGGGAGATTGAGTCCTGAAAAAGGAGTAAGGACCTTGATAGAGGCGGCAAATGCTCTACCATATAAATTGGTGGTGATTGGAGGGGGGCCCTTGCTGGAGGAGTTAAAGACCGTAGCTGGGAATAACGTGGAATTTGTTGGCTTTAAACAATGGAATGATATAAAGGAGTTAGTGGGAAGAGCACGTTTTTCAGTGATACCTTCGGAGTGGTATGAGAATAATCCTTTGTCTGTGATAGAGGCGCAATGTTTGGGTACACCTGTACTGGGAGCACGCATCGGAGGAATCCCTGAACTGATAGAAGAGGGTGTTACCGGCATGACATTTGAGAGTCGTAATAAAGAGGATCTGAGAATGAAGATTGAAAGTATGATGCAACATCCTCTCAATTATGAAATGATAGCAGGAAAGGGACAGGAACTGTATGGTGCAGAAATGTATTATCAACAGATTATGAATTTGTATCAGGGTTGATTTGTTGCTTTATAGTATATAATGGAAAGAAAAGACAGGGAAATATTGGATAATTCATTTATTACTAGTATTTTTGTATCATCAAGAAATATCGGATGGCTATTAAGAATTTTAAAACCAAGGAAGAGGCGTTGGCTGCTATGAAGAAGGCGACAGACCGCAAACGCACGTTGATAGAATATCTCAAAAAGGGGTATTCCTTAGAAGAATTGGAAAAAATGGGATTTAAAATGGCAAAATTTGCATGATGTGATAGATTTGCCAATAGAACGTGTCAATGCTTTATCTCCCTATAAAGTTTATATAAATAATAATGGTAGTTTAGGATTTGAAACCCAATATGGTTCTGTCTATGAGGTAGGGTTTGTTGAGGACTATACTTTTATGGATGAGAATGCGTTTCAGTTTTTTATTTTGGAATCACAAGGTAAGCATTCTGTAAAAGATCCGTTGGTCAGGGAAACTATTTGGGTAATTCTTGAAACATTCTTTTTAGAAAACAATCCTGTTATATTATATATTTGTGATATGTCGGATGGTAAACAGGCTATTCGTAACCGTTTGTTTTCCATGTGGTATTATGAATATGAACAACGGGAAAGTTTTACTTTTTTGTCCACTAAAGTGGAAGTAGAATCTACTGATTACTATGCATCTGTTCTCGTTAAAAATTCCAATCCTCAATTGGAAGATATAAAGGTTGCTTTTAACTCTTTCATTGAAAATATGAAAGAAAAATTGGAATAGTGAATAATTAAATCAAACAACTTATGGTTAACAAATGTTCCTTGCATCCCACCGATGCAAGCATAATCCTTACATATCGTTGCCCTATGAAGTGCAAGATGTGTAATATATGGTTTAACCCCACTAACAAGAGTGAAGAAATAAAAGCAAGTGACCTGAAGTCATTGCCTAAGTTGAAATTCATCAATCTGACGGGAGGTGAGCCTTTCATTCGTGAAGATTTGCCGGAAATAGTGGAGGAATGTTACAAGCATACAGACCGGATTGTGATTTCTACAAGCGGATGGTTTGAGGACAGGGTGATTGCCTTGGCGAAACAGTTCCCTATCATCGGAATTCGAATCAGTATTGAGGGTTTGAGTTGTAAAAACGACGACTACGCGGACATGCCGGAGGGTTTGATAAAGGACTCCGTACATTGTTGGCATTGAAAGAGATGGGCTTGAAGGATATCGGTTTCGGCTGTACCGTGTCGAATAATAATTCAAAGGATATGCTTTCATTGTATCAGCTCAGCAAGTCACTGGGAATGGAATTTGCTACAGCCGCCTTTCATAACTCGTACTACTTTCATAAGGACGACAATGTCATCACCAACAAGAACGAGGTGTGCGGTGACTTTGAGCAACTGATAGAATGGCAGTTGAAGGAGAATCACCCGAAGAGTTGGTTTCGTGCTTGGTTCAATATGGGACTGATAAATTATATTGAAGGGGGAAGGCGCATGCTGCCTTGTGAGGCGGGAAGTGCTAATTTCTTTATAGACCCGTTTGGTGATGTGTTTCCCTGTAACGGTCTGGAAGAGAAATATTGGAAGAAGTCGATGGGGAATATTCATGAAACTCCGGACTTTATGACTATTTGGACAAGCAAAAAGGCGGAGGAAGTACGTGCCATGGTGCGTAAATGCCCGAAAAATTGCTGGATGGTGGGCACAGCCTCTCCGGTGATGCATAAATATATAAAATATCCGTTGAAGTGGGCGTTGCAGAATAAACTTCGTTCCATGCAGGGAAAAACAGTCTGTCTGGATAAAAAATGGTGCGATGTAGGGCAAGATCCCTGCCAGGGAGATTTAAGGGAAAAGTTCTAGTATTCTAACTTACTTTTTCTTTTTTCCTGTAATCATCAGCCAAAGTGCCGAAAGGCATGACAGAATGATGATTCCGGCATATTGCAGTACTTCTTTTATGAAATTGAATATTTTCATTGGCTGATTGACATTTAATGTCGCAAATCTACTGTTTTTATTTTAAACTGCTTTATTCTTTATGAAGATTATTGTGACCGGTACCCGTGGCATTCCCGATGTGATGGGTGGTGTGGAAACGCATTGTGAGGAGCTTTTTCCGCGTATCGCAAGGAGGGGGGAGGATGTGACGGTTATCCGCCGGAAGAATTATGTGCATGACGGGTTGACGGAATGGAACGGTGTGAAACTGATAGATATAGAATCTCCTAAACAGAAATCGTTTGAAGCGATTGTTCATACGTTCAAGGCGGTGAATAAGGCAAAACAGTTGGGGGCGGATGTATTGCATATCCATGCCATCGGACCGGCATTGCTTGTACCGTATGCTAAAATGTTGGGACTGAAAGTGGTGTTTACCCACCATGGGCCGGACTATGATCGTGACAAATGGGGGATTATGGCCAAAATGGTTTTGAAATGGGGAGAGCGGATGGGATGCCTGTTTGCGGATGAGGTAATAGTCATCAGTGAGGTGATCCGCAATCTGATCAGACGGAAATATGGTAGAACCGAGCAGGTTCATCTGATTTATAATGGTGTGCCTTGTCCCGATTATACGAACTGTCCTGAGTATTTTAGGGAATTGGGGATAACTGAAAGAAACTACATATTGGGTATGTGCCGTTTTGTACCCGAAAAGAATCTTCATCATTTGGTGGAGGCTTTTCGGAGGGTGGATAAAAAAGGATGTCGGCTGGTGTTAGCCGGAGATACGGATTTTGAGGATGAATATTCGCGTGCATTGAAAAGGGAAGCGAGGGAAAACGGGGTGATACTGACCGGATTCGTGAAAGGGAAAAAACTACATTCACTTTTGACAAACGCCCGTTGTTATGTGTTGCCTTCGTCGCATGAGGGGCTTCCTATCGCTCTGTTGGAAGCCATGAGTTACCGGTTGCCTGTCATTGTGAGTGATATTCCCGCCAATAAAGAAATGGGGCTGGATGCCAGCTGTTATTTTGAAACCGGTAATATAGAGCAGCTGGCTGATAGATTACAGGAAATAATAGATGGGGATTTTAAACAGGTACATTACGATATGGAAAAGTATGGATGGGATGGAATAGCTCTCCGGGTGGCTGATGTTTATGAAAATCTGAAAAAATGAGAACACTTTCATTGGTCGGGCTGATGGTGCTTCTGTTGTGTCCGTCTGCTTTGAGAGCCCAGTTTGTGTATGGAACGACAGGTTTGCTTCACATGCCGACAGGGGAGATGCAGCGTGACAAGACTTTTATGTTTGGCTGCGCTTTTCTGGATACGGAAGCGACACCGGGGCATTGGAGTTATGATACGGGTAATTATTTTATTAATATAACCATTTTTCCTTGGTTGGAAGTAGGATATACCTGTACTTTGCATAAGGCTCCTTATGGCAGTACGTATTATCCGGAATCAGTCTGGGGCAAATATTGCAATCAGGATCGTCAATTCTCGGGCAGGTTGCGCCTTTGGAAAGAAGGCTGGTGGAAGGAATGGACTCCTCAGATTGTGTTAGGAGCGAACGATCCCGGTACCAATGACAGGACTTCTGAAAAGGATTATGGTATCGGTATGACTGGTAGTGCATCCGGAAACGGTCATTGGCAGCGGTATTATCTGGCTGTTACAAAACATCTGTCTATTAGAAATACAGGAGAGTTAGGTATCCATTTGGCATACGTCTATAACAAACGGACAGATTATCATTTGAATGGTCCTGCCATAGGTGCTAATTTCCGCTTTCAATTACTCGGCAATCAGCCTTTGATGAAAGCCGTTAATAAACTGAACCTTATGGCTGAATATGACGCCCGTACAATGAATATAGGTGCTGAATACAGCTTTTGGAAAGATTATATCAATGTCGTGATAGAGTTCAACCGCTGCCGTTACTTTTCCGGCGGAGTGTTTTTTAAAGTCTACCTGAAATAATAAAAGGAGTGGCTGTCAGTCTTTGATTTTCTTTTTATACACTTCCCCTCTGCTCATTACTTCCTTAACGAAATTGTAGGTTTCCACCCCTCGGAAGTATCCATTCTTACAAACCGGATCATTGAAATATTCTTCATTACTTTTAAGCAGAATATAGTTATCTACGCTGTTGTCCCATACATATTTATTCTTGCCGTATTTTTCAGCCAGTGCTATGGCATCCAGTACGTGTCCTATTCCGGCGTTATAAGCCGCCAAGACAAATTTCATCCGTTCGTTTTCATCTTTTATTGCGTTGAAAGAACGGGAAGTGGCAGCAATATATTTCACGGCGGCCTTTATACTCTCTTCCGGATTCTGTTCTTTACCGGGAGGAACTCCCATAGCACGCGCCGTCCGGGGCATGAGCTGCATTAATCCTTTCGCGCCTGCCCATGATACGGCTGTTGTATCAAAGTTTGATTCCGTATAGGCCAGGGAAGCTAAAATACGCCAATCCCAATCTATATCTTTGGCATATTTCTTGAATAGAGTGTCGAAGTGTGAAATCTTTCCGTCTTTGATGGACAAGATGGAACCGTGAGGTGTCCGTTTGCTTATTTCAAAATAACGCTTGCTACTGGCCTGATAGGCAGGAGAAGTCATATTTTCCTGATGCCATTTAGTAGCAGCTTCACCTAGTAGCGGTGAGGTCTTACGTACGGCCCATGAGGCACGTTGGTCAAAACTGACAGCCAGGTCAATATTCAGATTGGGGTAATAAGTCTTGTTTAATTTGGCAAGGTCGTTATCACAGATGGCATAATCTATCTCACCATTGGAAACCTGCATGATTAAATCCTCGGTGGTGATGCTGTCATTATCGACTTCGTGTATCAATATACCGCCACCCAGTTCTTTATCCAGATTGATGAGACGTTCCAGATACTTTCCTGGTTTTACATAGACCTCTTTCCCGATTAATTCTGTCACATTATTCAGTGCTTTCTTCTTTTTTTGAGTATTACGTTGTACCAATACCTGATGGGTGATGATATCTTCCCCGCAAAACTCTACACTGTCTTTGAACTCTTTGGTGACAGGCAGATTATAGGCTATCAGGTCTCCTTCTCCTTGTAATAGTTTATGAACCAGGTCACGTGCATTCTGTGCTACTTTTATTTTCAGTTTTACGTCCAATGAACGGGCAAACTGATCGGCCAGCTCATACTGGAATCCCATAGGCTCGCCCCGATAGTCGAAATAAGAAGTGGAACTGTTCAGTGTCAGGACTACTAATTCTCCGCTGTCTTTTATTTGCGGCAAATCATAATTTGTCACTTCGGCAGATTGTTGCCGGTTACGGCACGCTGTCATGCATATACAGGCAAGAACTAATAGCCAGACATTTTTCATCTTCCTAAAATCTTTTCAATATATAGTTTAAGGATTTCAATGGCCTTTTGGTTGTTGCCTCCATTGGGGATAATAATATCGGCATATTGCTTGGTAGGCTCTATGAATTCGTCATGCATCGGTTTCAGAATGTTCCGGTATTTGTCTATCAGCATTTCCAAGGGATGGCCGCGTTCCACCATGTCGCGGGTAATCACACGCAGCAAACGTTCGTCGGGTTCGGCATCCACAAAAATCTTTAAGTCCATCAAGTCTCGTAACTCTTTATCATAGAGACTCATGATACCTTCCACAATGATGACTTCCTTTGGCTCTACACGAACTGTTTCGGGCAGGCGTGTACATACTAGATAAGAATAGGTGGGCTGCTCAATGGGATGCCCTTGGCGCAGGTCGGCAATCTGTTGTTCAAAGAGCGGCCAGTCAAAAGCATCGGGATGGTCGAAATTGGTTTGTTTACGTATTTCCAAGGGAATGGATGACTGATCGTTATAATATGAATCTTGTGGAATGACTGCAACGGAACCTGGGGGCAGGCTCTCTATGATTTTTCTAACTACAGTGGTCTTTCCTGAACCGGTTCCGCCGGCTATACCAATAATTATCATAATAATAGAATGTATTTTAAAACAAAACTGTTACTTTTGCATCAGGTTAAATACTTTAGCCCTGTGTCGATTACAAAAGTAGGATAATTAATTAAAATATCAAGTATGGTTAAGCACATTGTTTTATTTAAATTGAAAGAAACTCTTTCACAGGAAGAAAAATTGAAAGTGATGAATGATTTTAAAGCGGCTATTGAAGCTTTGCCGGCCAAGATAGGTTTTATCCGTCATATATTTGTGGGACTGAATGCCAATTCTGCTGAAAAATGGGATATTTGTCTGGATAGTGAATTCGATACGCTGGCAGATGTCAATGCCTATGCCGTTCATCCGGATCATGTAGCTGCAGCCGGCCTTTTGAAGGAGGTTAAGGCTGATCGTGCTTGTGTGGATTATGAATTCTAAAAGATAGCCTATGAAAAAGATAATCAATCCCTGGAAAGGGATGGAAGGATATAATTGCTTTGGCTGTGCTCCCAACAATGAAGCCGGAGTGAAGATGGAATTTTATGAGGATGGGGATGAGGTAATTAGTATATGGAAACCTCAGCCACAGTTTCAGGGATGGATTGATACGTTGCATGGCGGTATTCAGGCGGTGCTGCTGGATGAGATTTGTGCATGGGTGGTTTTGCGTAAACTACAGACTACCGGTGTTACGTCCAAAATGGAAACCCGCTATATGAAACCTGTTAATACCAACGATTCGCATATCGTATTGAAGGCTTCCATAAAGGAGAGGAAGCGCAATATCGTATTTGTAGAAGCGGCTATTTATAATAATAAGGAGGAACTTTGCACCAAGGCGCTGTGCACTTATTTCACTTTTTCTCAAGAGAAGGCAAAGGAAGAAATGCATTTCTTGAACTGCGAGGTGGAGCAAGATGAGATAATACCTTTAATTTGAAAGAAAAAATAAAGTTTTTGCGATAATTATTTGCTGATATTAAATATAAACTTTATTTTTGTCGCAAGTAAAAAGAAAAGACTATGGTTAGAACTGCTACACATCATCATCATTTTCCTAACGAATAATTCGGTGGGCTAAGGTGATATTGTAGTATAATGATATAGGGCTTGCCGAAAACGGTAAGCCCTTTTTATTGCCGGTTAATAATTAAAAACAGATAGAATCATGCTTAGAATTGCAGTACAGTCAAAAGGCCGTTTGTTTGAAGAGACAATGGCATTATTACAAGAGGCAGATATTAAAATCTCCACTTCTAAAAGAATTCTTTTAGTACAGTCGTCTAATTTTCCGATCGAAGTTCTTTTTCTTCGCGATGATGATATTCCTCAGTCGGTGGCTGGTGGAGTGGCTGATTTAGGGATCGTAGGCGAGAATGAGTTTGTAGAGAGAAAAGAGGACGCTGAGGTGATTAAACGTTTGGGGTTCAGCAAGTGCCGTTTGTCATTGGCTATACCTAAAGATGTGGACTATCCGGGTTTGTCTTGGTTTGAAGGACGTAAGATTGCGACTTCTTATCCCGGCATTTTGAAAGATTTCATGGATCGGAATGGCATTCATTCTGATATTCATGTCATTACCGGTTCGGTAGAGATTGCTCCGGGAATCAGTTTGGCTGATGCTATTTTTGATATTGTCAGTTCGGGATCTACTTTGGTAAGCAATAGCTTGAAGGAAGTGGAAGTGGTTATGAAAAGTGAGGCGTTGCTGATAGGCAATAAGAATATGTCTGAGGAGAAGAAAGAGATTCTGAACGAACTCTTGTTCCGTATTGAAGCGGTGAAAGCTGCCGAAGACAAGAAATATGTCTTGATGAATGCTCCGACAGAGCGTTTGAAAGAAATTATCGAAGTGCTGCCGGGTATGAAGAGTCCTACTGTGATGCCATTGGCACAAGAAGGATGGAGTTCGGTACATACAGTGCTTGACGAGAAACGTTTTTGGGAGATCATCGGAAAACTGAAAGCATTGGGCGCGGAAGGTATTTTGGTATTGCCCATTGAGAAAATGATATTATAGCCGGTCCATACGTCAGGCGAGATTTGTAAACTTATAAAAGAATACATGTATGAAGAAAATAATATATCCTGAAAAGAAAGACTGGATGGAAATTCTCCGTCGTCCGGCATTGAATACAGACACGCTGCGCAATACGGTTAAAGAAGTGCTGGATAAAGTGAAGACGGAAGGAGATAAAGCGGTGAGGGAATATGAAGAACGTTTTGATAAGGTGAAACTGGACTCACTGGGGGTTACTGAAACGGAAATTGCTGAAGCGGAAAAGGAGGTACCCATTGAATTGAAGGCAGCTATCATGCTGGCACAGAAAAATATTCATACTTTTCATAGTTCTCAGCGGTTTGAAGGGAAAAAGGTGCAGACCGTACCCGGGGTAACTTGTTGGCAGAAGGCGGTTGCTATTGAAAAGGTGGGCTTGTATATTCCCGGAGGCACGGCGCCTTTATTTTCTACCGTATTGATGTTGGCTACTCCGGCACAGATTGCAGGTTGCAAGGAAATCGTACTTTGTACTCCTCCTGATAAAGAAGGAAAGGTTCATCCTGCTATCTTGTATGCGGCAAAATTGGCCAGGGTAAATAAAATATTCAAAGCAGGAGGGGTGCAGGCCATCGCTGCTATGGCATACGGAACGGAAAGTGTGCCTAAGGTTTATAAAATTTTCGGTCCGGGTAACCAATATGTAACGGCTGCCAAGCAGCAGGTTTCTTTGCGGGATGTTGCGATAGATATGCCTGCCGGTCCTTCTGAAGTCGAAGTGTTGGCCGACGAGACGGCTAATCCTGTATTTGTGGCAGCCGATTTGCTTTCACAGGCGGAACATGGAGTTGATAGTCAGGCCATGCTGATAACTACTTCTGAGAAATTAATGAAGGAGGTGGAGTATGAGGTACAACGCCAGTTGGCTTTGCTTCCCAGATGGGAAATAGCCGAAAAGTCGTTGGCAAGCAGCAAATTGATTTTGGTGAGGGATATGGATGAGGCAATTGCTCTGACGAATGAATATGCTCCCGAGCATTTGATTATCGAGACCAGGGATTATATGGAACAGGCAGAGCGTATTGTCAATGCCGGATCTGTATTTCTAGGTTCACTTACTCCGGAGAGTGCCGGTGATTATGCATCCGGAACCAATCATACTTTACCTACCAATGGTTATGCCAAAGCGTATAGTGGGGTGAGTCTGGATAGTTTTATCCGTAAAATCACTTTTCAGGAGATTAATGGCGAGGGTATTCAGAATATCGGTCCTGCTATTGAGGTGATGGCGGCTAATGAACAACTGGGTGCGCATAAGAATGCAGTAACCGTAAGATTAAAAACAGTATAAAGATGAAAGATTTGAAAGAATTGACGCGCCCGAATATTTGGGCTTTGAAACCCTATTCATCGGCACGTGACGAATATAATGGAGCGGAGGCATCTGTTTTTCTGGATGCCAATGAGAACCCGTACAATACACCTAATAACCGTTATCCTGATCCTATGCAGCGGGAATTGAAGAATATGATAGCTCCTATTAAAAAGGTAGACCCCGATACGATCTTTCTGGGAAACGGCAGTGATGAGGCTATTGACTTGGTGTATCGCGCGTTCTGTATTCCGGGGGTGGATAATGTAGTGGCTATTGACCCTACTTATGGTATGTATCAGGTGTGTGCTGATGTCAACGATGTAGAATATCGCAAGGTGTTATTGGATGAAAACTATCAGTTCAGTGCCGATAAACTATTGGCGGCAACAGACGATCACACCAAACTGGTTTTTCTTTGCTCGCCCAATAATCCTACCGGTAATAACCTGGATCGTAGGGAAATGGAAAAATTACTGGATACTTTTCAGGGATTGGTGATTATAGACGAGGCCTATTCCGATTTTTCTGATGCGCCGTCTTTCCTTGCCGATTTAGATAAATATCCTAATTTGATTGTCTTTCAGACTTTTTCTAAGGCATGGGGATGTGCTGCCATTCGTTTGGGCATGGCCTTTGCGTCTAAAGAAATCATCTCTATTTTCAGTAAGATTAAATATCCGTATAATGTGAATCTGCTGACACAGAAAGAGGCTGTTATGATGTTGCACCGGCATTATGAGGTAGAACGTTGGGTAAAGTCGTTATTGGAAGAACGGACGCGTTTGGTCAATGAATTTGTAGAACTGCCTTGTTGTGAGAAAATCTATCCTACGGATGCCAATTTCTTTCTAGCTAAAGTGACAGATGCCAAGAAAATATATAATTATTTGGTAGGTAAAGGTATCATAGTGCGTAACCGTACCAGTATTTCTTTATGTCGTGATTGTTTGCGTGTGACCATTGGTACACGTCCGGAGAATGATATGTTGTTGGAAGCATTGAAGAATTATGAATGTTGAAGTATGAAGAAAGCGTTGTTTATAGATCGTGACGGTACGTTGGTTATAGAGCCACCGATTGACTACCAATTGGATTCTTTCCATAAATTGGAGTTTTATCCTAAGGTTTTTCGTAATTTGGGATTTATCCGCAGCAAACTCGACTTTGAATTTGTGATGGTTACCAATCAAGACGGCCTCGGTACTTCTTCTTTTCCTGAGGATACCTTTTGGCCGGTGCACAACCTGGTGTTGAAGACATTGGAGGGGGAAGGCATCATTTTTGATGATATCTTGATAGACCGCAGTTTTCCGGAAGACCATGTGTCTACCCGTAAGCCTGGAACAGGAATGATGGGAAAATATCTTACCGGTGATTATGATTTGGCTAACAGTTTTGTTATTGGTGATCGTGCTACAGATGTGGAACTGGCTAGAAATATGGGCTGTAAGGCTATTTTGTTGCAAGAAAATATGGATATTCTGAAGGAAAAGAATTTGGAATCCTACTGTGTATTGGCGACTACGGATTGGGATAAGGTCGCTGAATTCCTTTTTGCCGGAGAACGTATAGCGGAGGTCCGTCGTACTACGAAGGAAACGGATATTTATATCAGCTTAAATTTAGATGGCAGCGGAAAATGTGATATTTCCACAGGTATTGGTTTTTTTGATCACATGTTGGAACAGATTGGAAAGCATGGTGGTATTGACCTGACCATTAAAGTAAAAGGTGATTTGGAAGTGGATGAACATCATACTATTGAAGATACCGCCATTGCTTTGGGTGAATGTATTTATCGGGCATTGGGCAGCAAGCGTGGCATTGAGCGTTACGGATATTGCTTGCCCATGGATGATTGTCTTTGTCGGGTAGCTTTGGATTTTGGCGGTAGAGCATGGTTGGTATGGGATGCTGAGTTTCATCGGGAGAAAATAGGGGAGATGCCTACCGAGATGTTTCTTCATTTTTTTAAATCATTGAGTGATGCAGCTCGTATGAATTTAAATATCAAAGCCGAGGGGCAGAATGAGCATCATAAAATAGAAGGTATTTTCAAAGCTTTGGCTCGTGCCATAAAGATGGCTGTGCGAAGAGATATTTACCATTTTGAAGTACCCTCAAGCAAGGGATGTATTTAAGTCGGCTTCAAAGACAAAGTAACTTAACTTAGTTGGGCGAGTAAGTTAAGTTACTTTGTCTTTGAAGCCGACTTACTTTTTTATGTGGTTTATAGCTCTTCGCATTCTTTCAGCCATGAAGCTGCACTGGCATCGCTCGGCATACGCCAGTCTCCTCGGGGACTGAGTGATACAGATCCCACTTTGGGACCATCGGGCAGGCAAGAGCGTTTGAATTGTTGTTGAAAGAAACGGCGGCAGAATATAGTAAGCCATTTTTTGATTGTTTCCTCATCGTATGTATCACGAAAAGCGATACTTGCCAGGAAGAATATCTTGGCGGGACGAAAACCGAAACGTAGGAATTGATAAAGGAAGAAATCATGCAGTTCGTATGGTCCTACCAAATCTTCTGTCTTTTGTTTTATATTGCCGTTTTCATCAGCAGGAATCAGTTCGGGACTGATAGGAGTGTCTACAATATCGAGCAGGGTAATACGTGATTCATTATCCATGCCATTCAAAGCCACCCAATTTACCAGGTATTTGACCAGTGTTTTGGGAATGCTTCCATTGACTCCGTACATAGACATATGGTCGCCATTGTAGGTGGCCCAGCCTAGGGCAAGTTCTGAAAGGTCTCCCGTACCAATGACAAGACCGCCCAATTGGTTGGCAACATCCATCAGAATTTGAGTCCGTTCGCGTGCCTGGCTGTTTTCGTAGGTTACATCGTGTACGGTCATGTCGTGGTTTATATCGTTAAAGTGTTGGATGCAGGATTCCTTTATGCTGATTTCTTTAATGGTAACACCTAGTGAAGCCATCAGATGGAGAGCATTGTTATAAGTACGGTCGGTAGTACCGAAACCAGGCATGGTGATGCCGATGATACCTTTTCGTGGCAGATCCAATTTATCGAAAGTCTTGGCACAGACCAAAAGTGCCAAGGTGGAATCCAGACCACCGGAAATACCGACTACTACAGTCTTGCAGTGAGTGTGTACCAGACGTTTGGCTAGTCCTGCTATTTGGATAGCGAAGATTTCTTCACAGCGTTCATCCAATTCTTTGCCTTGAGGAACAAAAGGATGAGCTTCTATACTGCGCGTCAGACTAAGATCGCGTGTGTTGACAAATTCTGTACTGATGTGGATGGCGGGACGTCCCGGGCAGTTGCCGATATTGGCGGCAAAAGTGGTATTGGTCAACCGTTCACCACGAAGACGCTCCACGTCTATTTCACTGATGACCAATTGTTCCTTGAATGAGAAACGTTCAGACTCGGCAAGTAACGTGCCGTTTTCATATATCAGTCCGTTGCCTGCAAAAACAACGTCTGTGGTTGATTCGCCGAAACCGGATGAACTGAATACATATCCTGCCAGACAGCGTGCTGATTGTTGACTGACTAATGAACGGACATAATTATGCTTGCTTATTCCTTCATTGTCGGCAGACATGTTGAAAATGATTTCCGCTCCTTTCAGTGCTAATGCGGAACTGGGCGGAATGGGGGCCCACATGTCTTCGCAGATTTCAATGCCAAAGCAAGTTTCCGGAGTGTCGAAAAGCAGGTTGGCGCTGACCGGTACATTTTGTCCGCAGAGGCGTACATTGGCATCCGGGTGGTTCAGAGCAGAGGTAAACCAGCGTTGTTCATAGAACTCTTTATAATTAGGTAAATATGTTTTAGGAACAATACCCAGTATTTTCCCTTTTTGGAAAACAACAGCACTGTTCAGCAGCGTGGAATTCATAACCACAGGCATCCCTATAATAGAGATGATATCCATTTGTCGGGTATTATTCATAATTTGCATTAAAGCCATTTCTGCTTCTTCCAACAGTAAAGACTGACCGAACAAGTCGGCGCAAGTATACCCTGTAATACTTAGTTCGGGGAAAATGATAATTTGTACTCCTTTCCCGTCTGCTATGGCAATTTGAGTTTCAATCTGTTGTGCATTAAATTTGCAGTCAGCCACTTTCACTATCGGAATGGCAGCCGCCACTCTTACAAAACCGTATTTCATATTATACCTATTATTATATATACCTGCAAAATTAATCATTCTTTCCCGATTTATACCTCTAAATAAAAAAAATAAAAAAAAGTGCGTGATTTATTTGTTTGTTGCGAATAACTATCTATCTTTGCATATGAAATAAAATTGTAATAGTTACAAAAAGGGAATATATGAAGAGTTACGATTATCTTATCAGTTATAACATTAAGCCGTCCGTACAGCGCATAGCTATTATGGATTATTTGTTGGCTCATAAAACTCATCCTTCTATCGATGAGATTTATTTGGCGCTATGTAAGGATATTCCAACCTTGTCCAAGACTACAGTGTATAATACACTGAAACTCTTTGTCGAGCATGGAGCAGCTTTAATGCTTACAATTGATGAAAAGAATGCGTGTTTTGACGGCGATACTTCCCTGCATGCTCATTTCCTTTGCAAGAAATGTGGTAAAATATTCGATTTACCCTATAGTAATGAAGTGAAAAAAGTAGAGCAAATTGATATGAATGGATTCAAAGTGGATGAAATTCACCAATATTATAAAGGTATATGCCCTGCTTGTTCTAAAGAAGATTAAGAAAGAAGTTAAAAAGGATAGAGAGTAAATGACTAACTAATAAATAAAATATTGACTAACTAATAAAAAAAGAAATTATGAAAAAGTTTATTTGTACAGTTTGTGGTTATATTCATGAAGGTGATGCAGCTCCTGAAAAATGTCCGTTGTGTAAAGCGCCTGCTTCTAAGTTTAACGAAATGGTAGAAACAGAAGGTGGATTGGAATTTGCAGACCAACACGTTATCGGCGTAGCAAAAGGTTGTGATGAAGAAATGATTAAGGATTTGAACAACCATTTCATGGGTGAATGTACAGAAGTTGGTATGTATTTGGCAATGAGCCGTCAGGCAGACCGCGAAGGTTATCCTGAAGTTGCTGAAGCTTTCAAACGTTATGCTTGGGAAGAAGCAGAACATGCTGCTAAGTTTGCTGAGTTGCTGGGTGACTGTGTATGGGATACAAAGACTAACTTGGAAAAGAGAATGAATGCTGAGTCAGGTGCTTGTGCTGACAAGAAACGCATTGCTACTCGTGCAAAAGCTTTGAACTTGGATGCTATTCACGATACAGTTCACGAAATGGCTAAGGACGAAGCTCGTCACGGCAAAGGTTTTGAAGGTTTGTACAACAGATATTTCAAGAAATAATATACAATTTGCTATAGTATAAATGGAGAGAGGGGGAGCAATTATTATTGCCCCCTCTCTTTTATTGGTTATATTTAGATTAGAGATATATAGGGCTTGTTTCTCATTCTTTCAGTAACACTTCTTCAATGGCTTTCCTGAAAGTAGCTTTATTGGCTGCTCCTATAATGATTTGTGGCTGTCCCGTTTTGGGAATAAAGATGATGGTGGGCAGTGACTGTATTCCCATAACGGCAGATAATTCTTTTTGTTTGTCTGTATCTACTTTGTAAACTGCAATTCGATCTTTGTATTCTTTGGCCAGACTTTTTAGCAGAGGGGCAACCATACGGCAGGGACCACACCATGTGGCGTAAAAATCAATAACTGCCGGTTTCTCTCCTTTGTATTTCCAGTTAGTGGAACCGGAAGTGTAGTCAAATATATTATCCAAGAACATTTGTTTGTCCATACGTATGACTTTTCCTGAATTTTTATCTGACTTATCCTGGACAGGAGTTTGGGCACTGAGATATCCCGTTAATCCGGCAGTTAATAGAATACATGTGATTGTTTTCTTCATATTTTACTCATATTGGGCTAGAATAGTGTTTAAATCATTGGCACGCATTACACCACTTTGTCGCCACAATTGCTTACCGTCTTTAAAAATCATCAGTGTGGGAACTGACTGAATCTGATAGTATGCAGCAATTTCTTTATGTTTGTCTACATCTACCTTGACAATTCTTACTTTTTCCCCTTTTATTCCTTTTAATTCTTCTAAAATAGGTTTCATGGCTTTGCAAGGTCCGCACCATTCAGCAAAAAAATCAACTAATACAGGGATGTTTGAGGTGATTAAATCTTCAAATCTTTCCATAATGTTCTCCTTTCGTTATTTTTATTATAATAAAAACGTTTATAGGGTGCTTTTTGTTTAAAAGTAAAGCCGGAACAGTAGACTGTTCCGGCTTTACATATATAAGGTTGATGAACTATTATTTTTTTACAGAAGAGGGAGTATAACGTGCATTCAGTCCGTCAATGATTTCTTGTGTGATGTTGTATGCCGGATTAGCGTATAGCAAGTTGTCAAATCCTGTATTGCTGATAATCAGATCATATCCTTTGTTCTGATTATAAATTTTCAAGAATGAATTGATAGAATCACGTAACTGCAAGCTGTTCTTTTGGTTTTCAGAAGCTAGCTCGTCGCTTAGTTTCTGTTGGAGTGCCTGCAGTTCTTGTTGTTGCTTCATCAGTCTCATCTGTTCTTGTTCAGCACGTTCACGTGTAGCAAAGCCATTATTTTCCAGTTTGCGTTGGAATTCTTTAGCATCAGCATCCAGTTTCTTTGCTTTTTCATTTAAAGTAGTGCGGATATTTTCTTCTTTCTGTATCATCACTTCATTTAAGTCATTCCAGAAATTGTACTTAGTCAACAGTGAATCGATTTCCACATAAGCTATTTTCATGTTTGAGGAACCTGCAACGCCGGCAGCCGGAGCAGCGGAAGAAGTTGCAGCGTTGTTGTTTTTGTCGCTACATTGTGCGAACACTAACACGATGGCTAGCGCTAGAAATCCATTCAGGATGAAATTTGTTCTTTTCATAATCTTTTTCACGTATTGTTTATTAATTATTATCCGTTTTGCTTTGCTTTTCAATTTCGGCTATGGCATTTTTATTAGGTTTGCGTGCTTCACGATCTTGTGATTGCACACAGCCTATTCCTTTTTTACGGAGTGCCTTATTACCGCTTACATGCGTGTTTGGAAACTTTCCTTTTAGAAAGATTCCGATAGACAATAATGCTATACAGATAGCAACTATTAACACAGTTATAAGGATAGTATCAAGCATTTCTATTATTTTTGTGGTGCAAAGTTAGTGTAAGGCAAGGGAAATGCCAAATTTATTGAAGCATTTCGTGTCTGCGGACTAAATTTGCATAGCAAATATAGAATTTTGCAATGATTTAGCTTTCTCTTTTTTCATTAAAAAAGAGGAAGTGTCCTATTTAAGAGAGTTATTTAACTATTTTTTGCAAATTTGGAAACTGAATTTTCCTAAACGACATGATTATGAATGAAAAGAATTTAAAGCCTGCATCTGTCTTTTATTATTTTGAAGAGATATGTCAGGTACCCCGTCCCTCTAAAAGAGAGGAGAAAATAATTGCTTATTTGAAAGCCTTCGGTAGAGAACATGGTTTGGAAACCAAGACAGATGAAGTAGGCAATGTATTAATTAAAAAGCCTGCCACTCCGGGTAAGGAGAATTTGAAAACTGTGATTTTGCAGTCTCATATAGATATGGTTTGTGAAAAAAACAGTGATGTGGAGCATGATTTTCTAATTGATCCTATTGAAACAGTGGTGGACGGTGAATGGTTGAAAGCCAAAGGTACTACATTGGGGGCGGATAATGGTATCGGTGTGGCGACAGAATTAGCTATATTGGCTGCTACTGATATAGAGCATGGTCCGCTGGAGTGTCTTTTCACGGTGGATGAAGAAACTGGATTGACAGGTGCTTTTGCATTGAAGCCAGGGTTTATGACTGGTGATATTCTGATTAATTTGGACTCGGAAGATGAAGGAGAATTATTTATCGGCTGTGCCGGTGGGGCAAATACTACAGCGGAATTTACTTATCAGCCTGTTTCTGCCCCACAGGATTATTTCTATTTCCGTGTGGCGGTCAAGGGATTGACTGGTGGGCACTCCGGTGATGATATTAATAAAGGTAGAGCGAATGCCAATAAGCTGCTGAATCGTTTTCTGACCCAGTTGGCTTCTAAATATATTTTATATTTATGTGAGATTGATGGCGGAAACCTGCATAATGCCATACCTCGTGAGGCACAGGCATTATGTGCGGTACCTATGAAGGATAAGGAATCGGTTCGTGTAGATTTGAATATCTATACCGCAGAACTGGAGAATGAATATGCTGCGACAGAACCGAACTTGAGAACCGAACTCTCTTCTGAATCCCCTTGTAAGGAAGCGATAGATATGACTACTGCCGGACACCTTCTGAGAGCTGTTTACGCTGTGCACAATGGAGTGTATGCCATGAGTCAGGATATTCCGGGATTAGTAGAAACTTCGTCTAATCTTGCTTCCATCAAACAGGTAGAGGGAAACAAGATTAAAATAGTGACTAGCCAGCGCAGCTCCATTCTTTCATCACGCAAGGATATGTCCGAGATGATCCGTTCTGCTTTTCTTTTGGGAGGTGCTGAAGTAACAACTGGTGAAGGCTATCCAGGGTGGAAACCGAATACGGATTCTCCAGTTTTGAAAGTTGCGGTAGATAGCTATAAAAAACTTTTTGGTGTGGAACCTAAAGTAAAGGCAATTCATGCCGGATTGGAGTGTGGTTTGTTCCTTGAGAAATATCCGTCACTGGATATGGTTTCTTTTGGACCTACTCTGCGTGGTGTTCATTCACCTGATGAGCGTATGCTGATACCTACTGTAGATAAATTCTGGCGTCATTTGCTGGATGTATTGGTTAATATACCGACAAAATAATTTATATGAAGAAAACAATTTTATTTCTTTGTTTGTGCTACCTGGTAGGGGTGACGTATGCACAGGAACCGTTTCGGGTAATGTTCTATAATGTAGAGAATTTGTTCGATTGTCAGCACGACACGTTGAAAAATGATTATGAATTTTTGCCAGATGCTCCGAAAGGATGGACACAAGCGCGCTATCATGATAAATTGGCTAAGATAGCTAAGGTTATTATTGCCACCGGTGAGGAAAATGTTCCCGATTTGGTGGGGCTTTGTGAAGTGGAAAATGATCATTGCTTGAAAGATCTGACAGAAAACTCGCCATTACGCGAGGCAGGTTATCGTTATGTCATGACTGATTCTCCTGATGAGCGTGGTATTGACGTGGCGTTGCTTTATCAGCGAGGAAGTTTTAAGTTGCTGGGCAAAAACAGCCTTTCTGTTCCTTATAAGGAGATGGAACGCCGCCCTACACGTGATATCCTTCATGTGATGGGGCAGGTAGCATCAGGTGATACTTTGGACGTGTTTGTGTGCCATATGCCGTCTCGTGCCGGTGGTGAGGAAAAAAGTGAGCCTTATCGTCTTTTCACTGCACAGATATTGAACATAGCGGCAGATTCCATCATGAACCTTCGCCAGCATCCCAATGTGATGATAATGGGTGATTTTAATGATTATCCCACTAATAATTCGATAGCTAAAGTATTGGGTGCCGTGGCTCCGAAAGGTGAAGTACAGGCTAAGAAACTGTATAATCTGATGGACGGGCGTAAGGAGGGAACCTATCGTTATCGAGGTGAGTGGGGCGTACTTGATCAGCTGATTGTTTCCGGTTTTTTGTTACAAGGGCATGATAGTATGCGCACTTCATATGATAAGGCACAGATTTTAAAATATCCGTTCCTATTGGAAGAGGATGAAAAATATGGTGGTGATATCCCATCACGTACCTACTGGGGAAAGAAATATCATGGTGGCTATAGCGACCATTTACCAGTGTGTGTGGACTTTGAAATTGGAAAATAGGGAGAGAATTAGTGGTTAGTGATGAATGGACTGCGCTATTATGCCGCAGGTGTTAATCACTAACCGCTATATATTTCTATTCATGATGATAAGGACCGTTATTCAATATAGTCATCGCCCGGTATAGCTGTTCTACGAAAATAAGGCGTATCATTTGATGTGAGAAGGTCATCTTGGATAATGAGATCTTTTCTTGGGCTGCATCATATATTTTGGGTGCAAATCCGTATGGTCCCCCAATGATGAATACTAACCGTTTGTTTACAGTGTGCATTTTGCGTTCTATCCAGTTGGCAAATTCTACGGAACGGAATTCTTTTCCATGTTCATCCAATAAAACCACTACATCGCCCGGCAACAAAGCTTTCAGAATTAGTTCTCCTTCCTTCTCTTTTTGTTGCTCCATACTCAGGTTTTTGGTGTTCTTGAGTTCGGGGATGACTTCCATATCGAAAGAAATGAAGTGCTTGGTACGTTCCACATAATCATTGATAGCGGTGATATAATGTTTTTCGACAGTGCGTCCTACTACTAATAATGTAAATTTCATACGTTCTTTTCTGGTTTACTTTGCAAAAATACGGAAAATCTCTACCTTTGCCTATCAATTCATAAAAAAACGATAACATTATGGACGAATTAGTAGTAAAAGACTTAATAGACAGACTGATAGACCTGTCTTTTGCTGAAGATATAGGTGATGGGGATCATACTACCTTGTCATGTATTCCCGCAGATGCAATGGGAAAATCAAAGTTGTTGATTAAGGAAGAAGGTATTTTAGCAGGCATTGAAGTGGCTAAAGAAGTATTTCGCCGTTTTGATCCCACAATGAAGGTGGAGGTGTTCATTCAAGATGGAACTCACGTGAAACCGGGTGATGTGGCTATGGTGGTGGAAGGTAAAGTTCAGTCACTTCTTCAGACAGAACGCTTGATGCTGAATATCATGCAACGCATGAGTGGCATTGCTACTATGACCAATAAATATGTGAAGAAACTGGAAGGTACGAAAACTCGTGTACTTGATACCCGTAAGACAACTCCGGGTATGCGTATCATGGAGAAGATGGCTGTAAAGATAGGAGGAGGATGTAATCACCGTATCGGTTTGTTTGATATGATCCTGCTGAAAGACAATCATGTAGACTTTGCAGGCGGCATACACAATGCAGTATCTCGCGCAAAAGAGTATTGCAAGGCGAAAGGTAAGGATCTGAAAATTGAATTGGAAGTACGCAACTTTGATGAATTGAATCAGGCATTGGCAGAAGGGGTAGACCGTATCATGTTCGATAACTTTACACCCGAAGATACTCGTAAGGCTGTAGAAATAGTAGGTGGACGTTGCGAAACCGAATCTTCCGGAGGTATTACTTACGATACCATGTTACCTTATGCGCAGGCAGGAGTGGATTTCATTTCTTTCGGTGCGCTGACTCACTCCGTGAAGGGGCTGGATATGAGTTTCAAGGCTTGTTAATATTGGTATCATTTTATGACCTGTTGGACGAAGTAAAGAATCTGAATGTCAGTTCTTTATTTCGTCCAAAATAATAAATGGCAGGCCTTATTTGCTCTAACAGTTTATATGTGTCCGCTATTTTTGTTTTTCTCCTTGAATTGTGAAGGTGTAACCCCTTTCATCTGTTTAAATGAAGTACTGAAATAGCGCGGATAAGAAAAACCTACTTCATAGGAAATCTCGCTAATGCTCAGATTGGTATTTGCTAAAAGGTATACAGAGCGTTCTATGCGTAGTCTGTTGATATATTCATTGACCCCTAATCCGGTAATTTGCTTTACTTTATTATATAAAGATGCACGGCTCATGGCCATGGTATCTGTCAGGTACTTGATAGATAGTTTTTCACTTGATAGATTCTCATTGATAATTTGATCCAGTTTTTTTATGAAATCTGCGTCAGCACTGCTGAGCGGAGTTGCTTCCATTGCTTGAGGATATGAAGTATCTGTTATTTCTTCCAAGTCTTTCTCTTTTGTATTTTCTTCTTTATTTCCCAGTACATTATAGAGGACGGTTTGGACAAAATCGCCCATTTCATCTCTCATTTCCTTCTTTTTCTTATGAAATACCCAAAGAGCTATTTTAATGGAAAGAAGAATAAATAAAAGAGTACATATCGAGAAAAACCAACTACTTTTATACCAGGGTGGAGTGATGACAATGTTGATTATGGGTACAGGAGTAGTGTATTCACCATCTTTGGTGCTGCTTGATACCCAGATTTTATATTTACCTGGTGACAGGGAAGATAAAGAGAGTTCGGAGTCGAAACTTTCGACCGTTTGTTTTCCTCTGCCTGATATGGTATATCTGAGCAAGTTCTTTTGGAAGATATCTTCATTTTTTACACATATATGAATGGTCAATGAATTGTAGTTCCATGGAATATGAAGTGTCTGATTCTTCATTTGTTTCAGATAAGAACATCCGTTAAATTTAATATCTGCCAGACTTATCTGAGGTATTTGCGTTTCAGACTGAGGAATATTGGTATTGATTTTCACCAGCCCTTCCGCACCTCCCAAATAAACAAAATTGGGATTGGATAGTGTGTAGTGGGCAGCTAGTATGTCGTTAGGCAGAAATCCGTCAGAACTGTTCCACAATGTGAATTTCTTTTCTTTAATCAGATAAGAAAATAGTTTGTTGTGTGCACAAATCCATAATCTTCCTTTTTTGTCGCCAATGAGGAAAGATATTTTTTCAAAATAGTTGGTATGTATATGGTGGAATTTTTTGTGTATCATATCATAACATCCCAGACCTCGGTCCGTACCTATCCAAATAGTACTATCCTGATAGGCAAGAGCTGTAATTGTCTCCTCTGGGTCTATTTCACATAAAAGGCTGATACTGTCGTTTTCTTGAGGTACATAAAATATTTGATTGACACGTTTTAATAATGAGAAATGCTCATTGGAATAGACGAGACGCAATGCATCCGTATTTTTCAGATTGTTGGTGGGCATTAAAGAGAATTTTCCACTTAATGGATGGTATACCCATGGACGGTAACTGATAATGTAAATTTTATCATTGGCTACTTGATGGGCCAATGGAAGATAGCCATAGAAGCATTCTTTGTAATTTGTACCTTCATCAACAATGGTAAAGGGGCGGTAAGTGCCGGTTATTTTATTGAAAATAAATATACCCTTTGTGTAAAGAGATACCATCAACTCCTTTTCAGATATTTTGGCGATAGAGGCCACTTTGTCTCCGTAGGTCGAAGGAAAATGGGTAAACTGATCGGTGTGTGGATCATATAGATTAATACCTCCTCCATCTGTACCAATCCATAATTTGTCATCGTCATCTTCATATAAGGAAATGATAGACTTATCGCTTAAACCGTTGGAGTTGTTCAGGGCTACATCTTTATAAGTTCTTATATAGGTTTTCTTAATGTTAAAGATACCCCCTCGGACACTACCTGCCCATAAGTTCCCGTTTCTGTCCTCGTATAATAAGACAATAGAATTGACAGGCAAAGAGAAGTTGTCTCCAGCCACATGACACATTACTTTGATTTGGTCGGAGTTCATGTCAAGTATATTGATACCTCCTCCGTCTGTAGCAATCCATAATTGTCCTTTATGTTCGATGATGTCTAGCACATAGTTGTTGTTTAAAGAAGAAGTCTTTGATGTATAAGACTTTACTATCTTGCCATCTTGGTTGTAGCAATAAATCCCATTGCCGTAAAAAGAGGCATATACATACTTGTCTGATACTACATAGAGCGAAATCAGTAGATGATGGATATCTGATGTGAAACGGGTGAGCTGTTGCGTGCAACAATCATAGAGATAGATACCTTGTTCTTTGGTTCCTATCAGTATTTTATTTTTTTTCAACTGAACCATTTTTTGTATCCGGTATTCGGATATATCCAAATTCTTCTTCTGGCAAATATAGATGCTGTCCATGGTCCGGCTTTTATAATTATAGCGGAAAATGATATTCTCACTTCCAAACAATATACCTCCTTCAATGCAGAGGGAAGAATAAATACAATTGTATCCAGTAGGCGTGAAATTATGATTATCGCTGTTATATAAAACCATCTCTTTGGAGGTGGCCACCCAGATGGTACCTAATGAATCTTCTACTATGTGATTGATGTAATTGTTAGGTAAGGATAGGGAATCACTTTCATGGTGAATGAAGGTTTTTAGTTGCTGCTGGAAATAATAGTTCAAGCCGCTCTGAGTACCTATCCATAGTCTTCCTTTCTGATCCATTGTAACGGAGGTAACAGAAGCTTGTGATAATCCTTGATTAGTGGAAAGTTGGGTGAAAGAGTAATTAAAGTCTTGTCCACTTGCAATTGACACCCCTCCCCATATAATATATAGTATAAGTAGAATTCGGTACATCTCTTTATGATTTTAGAACAAAATTAAACTTTTTTCCTGATAGAGAAAAGCTTCACAAATCTTTTTTTTAGATAAATAAGGAACTAATTTATATGATTTTTGATTTTTATCGTATTACTTTTTAAAATTTAGACGATAGTTGATTTGTTTTATACGCACACGGACCCCTCTTGAGGGGGGATATAGTTAATTTTGCTGCAAATCATCAAACTTAGTTTAACCTTAAATGATTTAAGAATTTTATGAGGAAAAAATTATTGCCGTTAGGTAGGCTGTTCGAGTCTGCGTGGTACAATCCAATTTTGAAAGCTGTACCAATGAGTATGGGTATATTGATGTCGGGTAATGCCGGGTATGCAATTGCCGGAAATATGAGTGACAACGTAGTAATAGTACAGCAACAGACAATTAGTGTAACTGGTACAGTTATTGATGCGAGTGGAGAACCATTAGTCGGTGTAAACATTGTAGAGGCAGGAACCGTAAATGGGGTTATCTCCGATTTTGAAGGTAAGTTTACATTGAATGTGAAGCCCAATGCTACGTTGAAGATCTCTTATATCGGATATATTGCTCAAAATATATTGGTAAAAGGGCAAAAGAATTTGACTATAACCTTACAGGAAGATACTGAGACTTTGGATGAAGTGGTTGTGGTGGGTTATGGTACAGTACGTAAGGCTGACTTGGCAGGTTCGGTTTCCGTTTTGGATAGCAGGAATTTTAAGGACCAGCCCATTACTCAAGTAAGTGATGCGCTTCAAGGGCGTGTTGCAGGTGTGAATGTGGTCAGTGATGGTGTTCCGGGTGGTTCGGTAAAGATTCGCATTCGTGGTACCAATTCCATTAATAAAAGTAATGATCCCCTTTATGTCGTAGATGGTATGGTTCGTGAGTCGGGTCTTGAAGGTATAAATCCGGAAGATATTCAAAGTATGCAAATTCTGAAGGACGCTTCCTCCACTGCTATCTATGGTTCACGTGGCGCCAACGGTGTTGTTATCATTACAACCAAGAGTGGTGTGAAAGGGCAGACTAACATCACTTTTGACGCCTCGGTAGGAATCTCTCAGGCTACCAATCTTCCCAAGATGATGGATACCAAAACTTATGCCCAAGCACTTGTTGATTATGCGGGTATTAGTGCGAGTGAGGTTTCTGATTATTTGGATGGCAGTAATCCCGGTATTGATTGGACGGATCAGATGTTCCGTACAGGTGTGACTCAAAACTACAAGCTTGTCTTTTCAAAAGGCTCTGAAGAAACTCAAACGTATGTTTCCGCTAACTATATGGGTGATGAAGGTGTCATTGACAAAAATAGTTATGAACGTTATTCGGCTAAAGCCAACATTAAGATCTCTATGGCTAAATGGCTGGATGTTACTGTCGATTTAAACGCATCTCATGGTGTTGGTAAGGGTATTGGGGGATTGGAGATGTCAGGTTATAATCCCTTGTGGATAGCCTTTAATTCCTCTCCGACCATGACTATGACAGATAAAAATGGTTACTATAATTGGGACCCTTATGGTACGATTCAGGCTAATGCTTATGGTATAATCGCAGCCAGCGAAAGTGAGCGCCGTCGCGATGTGTTCAGCGGACATATTGATCTTAAATTCAATATTATCAAAGGCTTGACTTTTACAAGCAGCAATGGGGTTGATTATTATAATAATACTTCCTATAGCTTCACACCACAATCTGTAAACGGTGCAGGAAAGAATAGCATGGGTAATAGTAATTTACAGCGGATGTTGCTTCAGTCCTCAAATAACATCACCTATAATCATACCTGGAATGACAAACATTATTTGACCGTAACAGGGGTTTGGGAAGCAACAAAAAGTACGATTCGTAATATGGGGATTTCCGGTTCTTCACTTCAAGCTGAATCAGTAGGCTGGTGGGATGTGAAGAATGCTGTCACACGTGATGCAACCAACGGCTATTCGGATTGGGCATTGCTTTCAGGGGTAGGACGTGTTATCTATAATTACGATAATCGCTATATGCTGACTGGTACGTTTCGAGCCGATGGTTCCAGCCGTTTCACCAATGATAAGTGGGGGTATTTCCCTTCTGTAGCTGTTGCATGGACTGCTTCCAATGAATCGTTTATGGAAAGTACCCGTGACCTTATCAGTAATTTGAAGATACGTGCCAGTTATGGTGTTATAGGTAATCAGGATATTGATCCTTATTCAACTCTTGCAATCCTTAATACGACTACCACTTATTTCGGTAATTCTTCAGGAGTAACCGGTTATTGGGCCAATACGCTTGCAACTCCAGATATAAAATGGGAAAAGACAAAGCAGTTTGATGTGGGTTTCGACTTGGGCCTTTTTGATAATCGTATTGACTTGAGTGTGGATTATTTCAATAAAAAGACATCTGATGCACTTCTTTCAACCAAGTTGGCTGATTATTTGGGTGGAACTTCTTATTTGATTAATGCCGGTGAGGTTTCCAACCAAGGTTTTGATATTGCTCTTACTGCAAATATCGTTCAAAGCAAGGATTGGAGTTGGTCAACCACACTTAATGGTACTTACTTGAAAAATAAGGTAACAAAACTGACTGCTCAGGAACCCATTATTTATGGTGGTTCTTTCCAGTCCATTATCACTGATTGTACTATTATTAAGGAAGGTGAAGCGATCGGTACTTTCTTTGGTTATCGTTGGGCAGGAATAGACAATGAAGGATATGACACTTTTTATACTGCCAATGATGAAATAACACGTAATCCGTCTACAGATGATCGTGTTGTGCTCGGTAAAGCAAGTCCCGACTTTACACTGGGATGGAACAATTCGCTGCGTTATAAAAACTGGAGCTTGAATGCATTTTTCAATTCATCTTTCGGTGCCAAACGTTTGAACGCCCTCCGTTTTGCCATGAACTCTATGATTGGTAATTCACGAATGTTTACTGATGCGGATTTTTTGAAGGAAATAGGTAAGACGATGCCCGATCCCCGTGTTGAAAACAATCAATATCTGGGCAATTCGACCAAATGGGTGGAGAATGCAGATTATTTCCGTTGCGAGAATGTGACTTTAGCTTACGATTTTCCGAAAAGCATGACCAAAATAGCCGACCTGCGGCTCAGTTTCAGTATTCAGAATCTCTTCACTATTTCCAGTTACAAGGGATCCAATCCTGCTGGTTACTCTTTTTCAAGTGACTATGGTGATCGTGCAAATGGTATTGATACGGGTACTTATCCTACTCCTAGAACTTTTACTTTTGGTGTACGTATGAACTTCTAAATGATTGACAATTATGAAAAATAAAATAGTATTAGGCTGCTTTATTGCAGCATCTATGTTGGCAATGCCTTCTTGCAGTGATTTTCTGACTGAAAACCCGAAAGGAAAATTAACCCCTGAAAATTTCTTTTCCAATCAAAACGAACTGGATATGAGTGTTTATGCCCTATATGCCAAAGTACAGGCATCCCAATGTAACTCTAATCCGATGATTGTGCAATGCCAGGGAGATGACGTAACCTCAACTACGGGATCAAACAAGGGTGCTTATCTTTCTGCAGATGCCTTTGAATCTCCTTCTGACACAAAAGGTCTTGAAGGAACTTGGAGTCGTTTTTATACGATCATCAAGGCAGCAAATTTAATTATTGATAATGCTGGAAAGGCTGTGACTTCTCAAGAGGAAATCAATATTGCTCTTGGTCAGGGTTACTACTGGCGTGCATTCGCTTATTTTAATTTGGTGCGTGTTTTTGGTCCGTTGCCTATGAATCTTCATAATTTGCCAGACAACAATTTGACACCTCTATCGACGGTTGCAGAAGTATATGAGCAAATCGTGTCAGACTTGAACGCTGCCGAAGCCTGTAACCTGCCGGCTAAATATACGGAAGCTAACCGTTCCATTGAAGGACAGAATATTTACGTTTCAGATCAGACAGTAAAGGCGACTTTGGCAGCTGTTTATATGGCGATGGCAGGTTACCCTTTGAATAAGACCGAGTATTATGCAAATGCGGCTGACAAGGCTAAGGAAGTAATGGATGGCGTGAATAAGGGTACCTATGACCACTCTTTGCTTTCTGAATGGAAGGATGTTTTCTCTTATGGTAAAAACCATCATAATGAGACGCTCCTTGGAATAGATTACAATTCTAATTTTGGCGGTTGGCAGGAATGGGATTCACAACTTTCATCTTGTCATCAATCAGGAAAACTTTGGAGTGGCTGGGGGGATTTTTTGGCAGAGCGCCGTTATTGGAAAAACTTTCCTGATGGTCCTCGTAAAGATGCTGTTTATTCAAAACAAATTCTATTAAACAATGGAGTGTTGGTTGACTGGTGGGCAACTACGGATGGAAAGCCCTATAATGGTACGAATGCAGTATTTGCCGATTATCGCCCGATGTTTGTGGCGTTTACCGTCAATAAAGACCCTGTGACAGGACTTCCTGCATCGGCTGCTTTCGATTACACCAAACCTATTTGGGGAGGTATGTGTATTAACAAACGACATCAACTAATCCGCTATTCAGAAGTTCTTCTTTGGTATGCCGAATCTGCGGCACGCGCAGGAAAGGATCTCAGCTTGGCTAAATCTGCTCTAAAGCAGGTACGTGCACGTGCTTGTTCCGATGAATCATTTGTAGCTGCTGTGGATGCTATGAGTGCTGAACAACTGGCAGAAGCAGCATATGAAGAACACGGTTATGAAGTGGCTGGTTATGTATTGGCTATGGTAACCCGTCGTTCTGATGAGTTCCGCATGAACCGTCTCAAAGAAAGTTATGACTACCGTAGTGGTTCTCAGGATGAAGTATTGGTTCCTGCCGGTACATTGACTTATAGCTACGACGAAGAAACTAAGACGACTTTTACCTATGCTCTTCAGGAAGATTTGAAAATGGAAGAGAATATGTCTGTAACTGTTCCTTGGAATGGTGAGGCTTCCATTTATCATAATTATCCTCCGAAGGAAGTTGAGAAGAATCCGAATCTGAAACGTTGATATAACGATTAGCTGTTGATTTTAAATTATACTTGAAAAGTTGGAATAAGTATTTGTTATACCTTGGTAAAGATTGTTTGAGGCGTACTGGAAAACTTTCGGTACGTCTCTTTTATTAGAAGGTAAAATAAGCCAATTGGTCGATTATTTGCTTTGGTTGTAATGTTTATTGTTTATCTTTGCAAACAATTAAAATCAATAAAACATGAATAGTAAAACTTTGTTGAAATGTTTATGTATGTGTTTGGCTATGTTTGCCATTTTGGTTAATGCCAATGCTCAAGATTTGAAATCTATATTGACCGGCGTAGCAAAAGCGGTAGTAGGTGATAAAGCAACAACTTCATCTTCTATTATAGGTACTTGGAAATATGTAGGTCCGCAATGCCAGTTCGAAAGTGAAAATTTACTGGCTAAAGCCGGTGGAGAAGTAGCTGCGAAAGAAGTGGAGGAGAAGATGCAGACTGTCTATGACAGAATAGGGATGAGTGGCTGTGAGTATACTTTTAATGAAGATGGAACTTATTCATACACATTGAAAAAACGTACAATGAGTGGCACTTACACGTTCAATGATAAGGAAAAGACCATTACTATGAAGGGAAAATTGGGAGTAAAAACTGTTGCTCATGTCACTGTGACCGGAAATGATATGAGTCTGGTCTTTAATGCGGATAAATTAATGTCAGTATTGAAAACGATTACAGGTACTGTTTCTAAAGTGAATTCTACTGCTGCCACCATTAATAGTGTAGCCGGATCTTATGACGGTTTGATGTTGGGATTCGATTTGAAGAAGTAATTATAGAATAGGAGCTAGGTTATAATAAAAGGAAGTCATTAAGATGGCTTCCTTTTTTATAGTAAAAATCAAATTATTCTTGTTCTTTCAGTGCTGCGAAAATCAGACCTTCCAGTTCTTCCGCCAGTTCGGGGTTGTCCTGAATCACTTGTTTGGAGGCGTCACGTCCTTGTCCCAGTTTGGTTTCGTTGTAGCTGTACCATGAACCGCTTTTCTTGATAATGCCTAAATCAGCACCTAAATCAATGATTTCACCAGCTCTTGAGATCCCTTCACCAAACATGATATCGAATTCGGCTTTACGGAAAGGAGGTGCCACTTTGTTTTTCACCACTTTTACTTTAGTCTGGTTGCCGATTACTTCTTCACCATCTTTCAGTTGAGTGGAGCGACGGATATCCAAACGTACGGAAGCGTAGAATTTCAGAGCATTACCACCGGTAGTTGTTTCAGGGTTACCAAACATGATACCGATTTTTTCACGCAACTGGTTGATAAAAATACAAGTTGTATTGGTCTTGCTGATGGCTGACGTAAGCTTGCGCAAAGCCTGAGACATCAAACGTGCCTGTAAACCTACTTTGTTATCACCCATATCTCCTTCAATTTCAGCTTTCGGAGTCAATGCCGCGACAGAGTCGATAACAATGATATCAATGGCGGATGAGCGTATCAATTGCTCAGCAATTTCAAGTGCCTGTTCACCGTTATCGGGTTGTGATATCCATAAGTTATCTACATCCACTCCCAGTTTGGCCGCATAGAAACGATCGAAAGCATGCTCGGCATCAATGAAAGCGGCAATGCCGCCTGCCTTCTGAGCTTCAGCAATGGCATGGATAGCCAATGTAGTCTTACCGGATGATTCGGGACCATAAATTTCTATGATTCTACCTTTGGGATAGCCGCCTACCCCTAATGCGGCGTTCAAGGCGATAGACCCGGTAGGAATCACTTCCACTTCCTGTACGTTGTCATCACCCATTTTCATGATAGAGCCTTTACCAAAAGTTTTCTCTATCTTATCCATTGCAGCTTGCAGCGCTTTCAGTTTTTCACTATTTCCGGCACTCGGACTTGCTGAGAATGGAATTTCTTCGTTATCTTTTTTTGCCATAAATCTGTTGGTTTATAAAATTTGTTGTGCGTGCTCTTTTGTTTTCACCTCTTTGGGAGAGATGATACGTTCAATCACGCCTTCTTCGTTAATGATGAAAGTTGTACGGAATGTACCCATATATTTACGTCCGTACATACTTTTTTCTCCCCATACTCCGAATTGTTCTACCAACTTCTTGTCGGTATCGGCAATAAGAGTAAAGGGTAGCTCATTCTTTTCAATAAATTTCTGATGCGATTTGGCATCATTCACACTGACACCGATTACTTCATAACCATGGGCGCGCAGTTCCGCATAATTATCACGCAAATTACATGCCTGGGCAGTACAACCCGATGTCATATCCTTAGGATAAAAATAGAGTACTATCTTTTTTCCTTTATAATTACTTAAACGAATTTCTTCTCCTTTTTCGTTTAAGCCTAATATTTCCGGGGCTTTATCTCCTATGTTCATTTTTTAGTGGTTAATGATTAATGGGTAGTGTGGCCCAAGTATGAATTATGGGCCATTAATCACTATTTTAAAGTTCTAGATCACCATCGAATACTTCATGCCAAGGCAAACCTTGTTTGTTCAGTTGTTCCATAAATGGATCGGGATCAAACTCTTCCACATTCCATACTCCCGGACGTTTCCACAATCCTTGCAGGAACATCATGGCTCCAATCATGGCTGGAACTCCAGTTGTATAGCTTACTCCCTGCATTCCAGTTTCTTTGTAAGCTTCTTGATGGCTACAGTTGTTGTAAACATAGTAAGTACGTTCTTTGCCATCCTTTACGCCTCGGATGCGGCATCCGATAGAAGTTTCGCCTTCATAATTTTCTCCTAGATCCTGTGGATTGGGGAGTACGGCTTTTAGGAATTGTAACGGAACAATTTTCACTCCGTTATAATCTATTTCGTCAATGCGGGCCATACCGATATTCTGGATGACACGCAGATGAGTCAGGTATTCCTGACCGAAAGTCATCCAAAAGCGAGCACGTTTGATGGTCGGGAAATTCTTAACTAATGATTCCAGCTCTTCATGATACAGCAAGTAGGAATCACGAGGACCGATATTGGGATAAGTCAGATCCTTGTGGTATTCCAATGGCTTGGTGGTCACCCATTTGCCTTCTTCATAATAACGTCCGTTCTGAGTAATTTCGCGGATATTGATTTCAGGATTAAAATTGGTAGCGAACGCTTTGTGATGGTTGCCGGCATTACAGTCCACAATATCCAAGTAGTGCATCTCGTCAAAATGATGTTTTGCTGCGTAGGCTGTATAAATGCCACTTACTCCCGGGTCGAACCCACAACCCAGTATCGCTGTCAGTCCTGCGTCTTCAAAACGTTTTTTATAAGCCCATTGCCAGCTGTATTCGAAATGAGCTTCATCCTTTGGTTCATAGTTTGCTGTATCCAGATAATTCACCCCGGCTTTCAGACAAGCTTCCATGATGGTCAGATCTTGATAAGGCAGAGCTACATTGATGACGATTTCGGGTTTGAAACTATTAAACAGGGCTACCAGTTCGTCTACATTGTCCGCATCTACCTGTGCAGTCTTAATAGCTGGATTGCCGATAGCTTTTACGATTGCATCACATTTTGATTTTGTACGGCTGGCGATCATGATGTCAGTGAATACATCCGGATTCTGAGCCACTTTGTGTGCTACGACAGTACCTACACCGCCTGCACCGATAATTAATACTTTACCCATTTGCTGTTTTTTATTCTTGTTAAAATAAAATGCCCGGCAGACATTACCGTTCACAGGGCAAAGATAACAAAATATTTTGGGTATTAGTGGATACGGTCTAGTTTCTTATTGGTGAAATCTAAGGTTTTTCTTTCGTAGGACCATGTTTCATAGCCCCCCGTGACTATATGAATGCGCATGGGATTACCCAATGCCAGACGACATTCGTCGGTTGTCATTCCTTTTCGTACCTTACCGCGGCTTATCATGTTCCAAACTTCTTCTGTGATATTCGGATACTTGGTTCGTAAGTTGCCTATGCCGAATAGATCCGTAAAATAATTGTCTGATTGTAAAATCACATCAACTACACTCGTATGGGTGAATGCAGCTTTTATCTTATAATTCTTTCCATCTATGTCTTCCAGTTCTAAAAAGACGTAAGGAGAGTTGTTTTGTGAGATTATATTTTTGATGGTGAATTGTGTATATCGGGGAAGTCTCACCGGAGTGTCTGTTTCATCTAGACATTCCGTTTCCGCTTTCAGATAGACAGGTTTTTTCCCATATTTACTCATCAGATTCTTTGATTTTTTTGTATTTGCATTACTGAAGCTAAATGAATTTGGAAAATATTTATTTTTATTTTCCATAATAAAATCACTGTCTGCCATGCCACAATTAGTCTTTGATATAGCTACTGGCTGATAGTAGGTGTTTCCTTTCTTGTCTTGGAATACGATTTTTACAGGGTATGCGCGGCTGCCCACTCCGACAGCTGTTACTGTTACTTCTTCATTTATACCAATCGGGACCTCTTTATAGCCCGATATGCTGTTGGGATCATCTATACGTACTTTATTGGTACGCATATATAGGGTTTGTCCTTCCAGCAGTTCTTTGGCTATGTCCACATCACCCAGGTAGGCAAGGGTAGGAATACCGGCTTTGGGCTTCAGGCAATATTGTTCCAGGGTGGTGTTTTTAAGTTCGTGATAATATTGTTGCCCTTCACATTCAAAGTTAAAATGTACAAAGCCCCGTTCGGTAATTTCCGAACCCAGATATTCAAAAATCTTATGTTTTAACTCTCCTGTATCCACCTCCTTGTTGGTTTCCGCCGATTTAAAAGGAGGAATAATGATGTCTTTACGTTCCGGCATCACCATGAATTTCATGCCTGGTGTCCAGTCACACAGGTTGTAATACTTGAAATGATCGTTTATAAACTGTTTTTCCAAAGATTCTACGGAAATACTTGTTTGTTGTGAAGTAGTCGTGACTATATATCCGTTTTGTGCATAAGTGCATAGGCTACAGCTTGTTGCCCCAATTAAAATGGCTAAAAACCTTTTCATTGCTTTAAGTGTTAGTATATATAAATTGATACAAAGGTATAAAATTTTTGTGTATAATTGCTATAGTGAAAAATAAAATGGTTAGTTTTGCACACTAAACTAACAGATTTAACAAAAAAATAATATGAAAAAACTAGTATTGAAAATGATGGCTGTTTGTGCCGGAGCATTGATCGTATCTTGTGGTAGTGGAAAGAATATGTTGTCTGTTTCTTCTCTGGATGGGGAATGGAATATTACAGAGGTGGATGGACAGAAGATATCTACAGAGAGAATGCCTTTCATTGGTTTTGATGTAGCTCAGAAACGTATTTATGGCAATAGCGGATGTAACCATATGATGGGAAGTTTTGAAGCCGACTCTCTGAAGCCAGGTACATTGAAGTTTGGACAGATAGGAAGTACCCGCATGATGTGCCCTGATATGAAGACTGAGCAGATGGTATTGGGTGCATTGGATAAAGTGACTTCTTTCCAGACGGTTTCTGACAAGCCCGACGTGATAACTCTATGTAATCAAGATGGTCAGCCGTTGATGACTTTGGAAAAGAAGGCGGCTCCGGAAGTGTCACTGTCTGATCTTTCAGGAGAATGGGTTATTGAATTGGTGAATGGAAAGAAGATTGTAGGTACGGCTGAGGTGACCCCTTTTATCGGTTTTAATTTGGATGAAAGCCGCATTTACGGTAATGTGGGCTGTAATACCATAAATGGTGCGTTAATGCAGGAAGATGGAAAACCCAATTCTTTGAGATTTGACAATGTTGCTACTACCATGATGATGTGTCCTGATATGGAAACTGAAACTATCGTGCTGAATGCTTTGAATGAAACAAAAAGTTTCAGCATGAAAGATGATAAAGTATATTTGTTAGGTGAAAATGGAAATGAATTGTTGGTGTTGAAGAAACAATAATCCATCTACATTCGAATTGATATGGGTCGGCCTGTTTTCTCATAAACGAGAAAACAGGCCGATTGCATTTATGGCATTATGCTAGGATGCTGACAGGTATTGTATTTGGTGGAGTTCTGACATTCTTGCCTTATATGAATCCATTTAAAAGTATCATATAGCAAATAAATCAGTCATTTTGTCAGCCTTTGTCACATTCTTATTTTTGGCATACCGTTTGTTTTATGAAGGGCGTGCGGTTGGTGCACCAAAGAAAAAAGAAGTCCTTCGTGAACCATTCGCCAAGAAATCAGTTTAATTGAAAACAAATAAATAAAGATATATAATTATGGGAAAGATTATTGGTATTGACTTAGGAACCACAAATTCATGTGTTTCAGTATTTGAAGGTAATGAACCGGTAGTAATCGCAAACAGCGAAGGTAAACGTACCACTCCGTCTATCGTTGCATTTGTTGACGGTGGTGAACGTAAAGTAGGTGATCCTGCAAAACGTCAGGCAATCACTAATCCGCAACGTACTATTTTCTCTATCAAGCGTTTCATGGGTGAAACTTGGGATCAGGTACAGAAGGAAACTGCTCGTGTTCCTTATAAAGTAGTGAAAGGTGACAATAATACTCCGCGTGTAGATATTGACGGACGTCTTTATACTCCGCAGGAAATTTCAGCTATGATTCTGCAGAAGATGAAGAAAACTGCTGAGGATTATCTGGGACAAGAAGTTACAGAAGCCGTTATCACCGTTCCGGCATACTTCTCGGACTCACAACGCCAGGCTACTAAAGAAGCTGGTCAGATTGCAGGTCTGGAAGTGAAACGTATTGTGAACGAACCGACAGCTGCTGCTTTGGCTTATGGTTTGGATAAGGCTCACAAAGATATGAAGATTGCTGTATTCGACCTTGGTGGTGGTACATTCGATATCTCTATCCTTGAGTTTGGTGGTGGTGTATTCGAAGTACTTTCTACTAACGGTGATACTCACTTGGGCGGTGATGACTTCGATCAGGTAATCATTGACTGGTTGGTACAGGAATTCAAGAATGACGAAGGTGCGGATTTGACAAAAGATCCGATGGCTATGCAACGTCTGAAAGAAGCTGCTGAAAAAGCTAAGATTGAATTGTCTTCTTCTACTTCAACTGAAATCAACCTGCCATACATCATGCCCGTAGACGGTATGCCTAAGCACTTGGTTAAGACTTTGACACGTGCTAAATTTGAAGCTTTAGCTCACAATTTGATTCAGGCTTGTCTTGAACCTTGCAAGAAGGCTATGAGCGATGCAGGCTTGAGCAACTCTGATATCGATGAGGTAATCCTTGTTGGTGGTTCTTCACGTATTCCGGCTGTTCAGGAATTGGTAGAAAAATTCTTCGGTAAGACTCCTTCCAAGGGTGTTAATCCTGACGAAGTGGTTGCTGTAGGTGCTGCCGTTCAGGGTGCTGTTTTGACAGATGAAATCAAAGGTGTGGTATTGCTGGATGTTACTCCGTTGTCAATGGGTATCGAAACATTGGGTGGTGTAATGACTAAGTTGATTGATGCAAACACTACTATCCCGGCCCGCAAGAGTGAGACCTTCTCTACAGCTGCCGATAACCAGACTGAAGTGACTATCCACGTACTTCAAGGTGAACGTCCGATGGCTGCACAAAACAAGTCAATCGGTCAGTTCAATTTGACTGGTATTGCTCCGGCTCGTCGTGGTGTTCCTCAGATTGAGGTGACATTCGATATCGATGCCAACGGTATCTTGAAAGTATCTGCCAAGGATAAAGCTACCGGCAAGGAACAAGCTATCCGTATCGAAGCCTCCTCTGGTTTGAGCAAGGAAGAAATCGAAAAGATGAAAGCCGAAGCTGAAGCTAATGCAGAAGCAGACAAGAAGGAACGTGAAAAGATTGACAAATTGAATCAAGCTGACTCCATGATTTTCTCTACTGAAAATCAGTTGAAGGAATTAGGTGACAAGTTGCCGGCTGATAAGAAAGCTCCGATTGAAGCTGCTCTTCAGAAACTGAAAGATGCTCATAAAGCACAGGATTTGGCTGCTATTGATACTGCCATGGCTGAACTGAATACAGCATTCCAGGCTGCCAGCGCTGAAATGTATGCTCAGAGTGGTGCACAAGGTGGCGCTCAGGCCGGTCCGGGTGCAGGTGCAGGACAACAGGCTAATCAGGGTTCTTCTAATAATAAAGAAGATATTCAAGATGCTGACTTCGAGGAAGTCAAATGATTCCGATAAGGAAACAGATAATAAACAATAAGCAAAAGCGTGCAGCTCAATGAGTTGCACGCTTTTTGCGTTTATGGGGTTCATGGTTGCTATGTGTTTTCTATGGGCTTTTTTATCTCTTATTTGCGACATGTTTGCGACAAGACAAAAAAGTAGATAATGTGGTACTTAATCACACTTATACATACTAATACATACTAATACATACTTAAAAGTAGATAACATGCCAACAATCGGATTTGAAATCAAACGGAAGTGCAAGGTCTGCGGCAAAGTGTTTGTCGCAAAAACACTTGACAGTCACTATTGTTCCCCTAAATGTGGTAAAGTGGCTTGGAAACGCAAAAAGGATGCAAAGGATAGAAACGCGAAGTTAGAAGCCATTGCCCAACAAGTATCAGACATCAGAGAGTACATTTCTGTAAAGGAAGCCGTCGCTATGTTCGGGGTGGAACGTAGCACTCTGTATCGCCTGATTAAATTGGGACGTATTCCAACTATCAATATGGGTACAAGGCTCACACGTATCAAACGCTCTGAAATGGAACGGCTTTTTCTAAACAGATCGGAAAGTATTGCGGAGAAAGAAAAGCCTGCTCCTAAAATATACAGCTTAGAGCCGGAGGATTGCTATACCATTACTGAGATTTGTGAGAAGTACCATATTAATGACAGTTCAGTATGGGCACATGTTAGAAAATACTCTATTCCCTCAAGACAAATAGGAAATTATGTGTATGTACCCAAGCAAGAAATTGATAATCTATATAAGTCAGAAGTAGAATGAAGAAAGCATTACCAAATACCAAAGTGACCGTCAAACTCAGAAGGTCGAATTATAAAGAAGAGTGGTATCTGATTATAGAATCATACCCAGTTTATAAGCGAGGTTCTAAACGGGCAAGCCGTGTGGTGGAATCCATTAACCGGACTATATCCACGCCTGTTTGGGACAAATCGTCCATTGCACGTATTTTGCCAGATGGAACATTCAACTATAAGCCTAAGCGTGATTTGAATGGGATTATCCAATGCCGTTCAACGATAGACCAAGAGGCTTGTATCTATGCTGACAATGTCCGTAAGTTACGCCAACACGAATACGATAGTGCCATCCTTTACACTGATAAGGAAAACGAAATCGCTGCACAGAATGAGCGGAGCGAACAGGATTTTATCAAGTATTTCAATGGTATTATAAGCACACGTCATCCCAATAGTTCCGATTCGATTATAGTCAACTGGAGGCGTGTAGGCGAATTATTGAAAATGTATTCACAAGGGCAGCCAATTCCATTCAAGGCGATTTCCGTTAAACTGCTTGAAGATATAAAGATGTTCCTTCTCCGTGCCCCAATGGGAGGGAATAAGAAAGGTACTATCTCACAAAACACGGCATCGACTTATTTCTCTATACTCAAAGCCGGATTAAAACAGGCATTCATTGATGAATATCTGACCGTTGATATAAGTGCGAAAGTAAAGGGAATAACAAACATAGAGAAACCTCGTGTTGCGCTTACCATGAATGAAGTGCAGATGTTGGTTGATACTCCTTGCAAGGATGATGTTTTGAAACGTGCGTTCTTGTTCTCTATTCTCACTGGATTGCGGCATAGTGATATTCAAACTTTGAAATGGAAACAAATTCAGCAAACAAGCAAGGGCACATGGCAGGCAGTCGTAATTCAGCAAAAGACAAAAAGGCCCGATTACAAGCCTGTCATTCAACAAGCACTTCAACTATGCGGCATACGTCCAGACGATGATGAAGCACTTGTTTTTGAAGGATTGACTGATGCCTCTTGGATTTCTCGCCCGTTGAAAGTCTGGATAGAAGTTTCCGGTATCAAGAAGCACATCACCTTCCATTGTGGCCGCCATAGCTACGCTTCGCTGTTGCTGGAAAATGGAGTTGACATATACACCATCAAGTCTTTGATGGGACATACTAACGTCAAAACCACGCAGATTTATACGCATATCGTAAACGAACAAAAAGAGAAAGCCGCCAATACGCTGCATATAGAAAATTTGGATTTATAGGTTGTGGTGGTTGTATCCACCATTGAGCACCAATGACTTATGTAATACCAATCATATACTTACCACCGTTTACCCCTCATGAAGCATCGGCTTTTTGAGGGGTATTTTGTTGCATAGAGGCTTTCGATAAGGAATGTGTTAGTCTAAACAGTCGTTTATTCCCCTTTTATTATGTCTTCCAATAAATTCTCGTATTAATGAAACTTAAATCTGTTAGTGGTAAATGAACGGTTGATTGGTGGCGGTCAAGCACCTATTTAGCACCTATAAGCATCCCTATACTTTTGCGGTATCAACTTAAATACGAAGAAAATGGCTTATAAAGTAAATTCGTTGGAGGAGATGCCGAATGCGTTGTCCTACTTGATTGAGTCCGTAGAAGTACTACAAACCAAAGTAAATGCCTTGCAGCATAAGCAGGCAAGTAATTCACCCAAGTGGATGGATATAGACGAGCTTTGCGCTTATCTACCATCGCATCCAGCCAAGCAAACGGTTTATGGATGGGTATCAACCAAACAGATTCCCGTACATAAAATAAATAAAGCGTTGGCTTTTCTGCAATCTGAGATTGACGATTGGTTGAAGAACAAATCGCATAAGACACAGGATGACTTAATGGAAGAAGCCAAACGATTTGTCGAATCTAAAAAGATTATCAGATGATGGAAATGACAGACTATTGTTTTTCATTCTTTCGCAAGCCCATTCAAAACATCGAACCGATGAGGGCTATAGGTATTGTGGATGCGTATCGTTATATCATCGGACATTATGCCCAACCACAAACCGAGAACCTTCGGCAGATGCAGTCCTCTCCCGAAGCCAAAAGGTACAAAGCCACCCATTTTGACTATTGTACTTTTTCGGGATTATTCCGAAAACGGAATGAAAAGGAACTGATTATGCACTCAGGATTGATGTGTTTGGATTTCGATCATGTGAAGAACATTGGGGAGTTAAAACAACAATTACTCAACCATGAGTATTTTGATACGGAACTGTTATTTGTCAGTCCATCCGGTAATGGATTGAAGTGGATAATACCTGTTGACTTGAAAGGCTGGAAACATTCCCGGTACTTCAAGGCTGTTGCCAACTGCATCAAAGCGACAGGTTTGCCATTAGTGGATATGTCCGGCAGTGATGTGGCTCGTTCATGCTTCTTACCCTACGACCCACAAGCATATATTAACCATAAATACAAAAATGATGTCGAAGAAAATCTTTTCCGCCCAAGATTGGGAGAATGTCCCTTCTGAAATACAACAGGCACATACACCAAGTATTACCCTTATATATAATAAGGTAAAGGAAGATGTGGAATGTGTTGTTCGGGAGATAGAGCAGCGTGCCATTGATATAGCATCCAGTTATAAAGATTGGGTGGAGTTGGGCTTTGCGCTTGTGGATGGATTGGGAGAAAACGGACGGGAGTATTATCACCGCATCAGCAGGTTTTACCCTGCCTATAAAAGGGAAAAAACGGACAAACAATATACGTATTGTCTGCACTCCAAAGGACAAGGCATTACTATCCGCTCTTTCTTCCATTTGGCAAATCAAGCCGGAATCTCATTGGCTCCGTTCAGTAAAGAGCATTTATCCATTTTACCAAATATCCAAAATGGAAAAACGGGTAAATGGATAAAATCAGAAGAAGAACTTCCTGTATTTCCTGAATGTGTGTTTGAGCATCTTCCTCCTTTTCTAAATGAGGTTGTCAATAATTCCATTTCAGTAGATGACCGTGATACGATATTAATCGGGGCTATTGTGTGTTTGTCGGTATGCTTTCATAATGTTTGTGGCGTGTACGATGAACGCATTGTTTATCCGAATCTATATCTGTTCGTGGTGGCAGATGCCGGTATGGGAAAAGGAGCATTGACCTTATGCCGAGAATTGGTAGCTCCCATTAACCGTAATTTGCATGAACTTTCAAAGCGGATGGAACAGGAATACAAAGAAGCGATGAGCGCTTATATCAAAGGTAAGAAAACTGATGAAATGACTATGCCAACAGAACCGCCCATGCGTATGCTCGTCATTCCTGCCAATAGTAGCGCAAGTTCTTTCTTGAAGATATTGGGGGATAATGACGGAATCGGGCTGTTGTTTGAATCGGAAGGTGACACGTTAAGCCAGACTTTAAAGTCGGATTACGGCAATTATTCCGATGTGTTGCGAAAGGCATTTCATCATGAGCTGGTAAGTTTAAGTCGCCGTAAGGACAGGGAGTATTGCGAAGTAGCTAATCCGAGAGTTTCGGTAGCTTTGGCTGGAACTCCAGAACAGGTAAGAAGATTAATTCCTGATGCGGAGAACGGATTGATGAGTCGCTTTTGTTTCTATATTATCCGCTTCAAACGAGGTATAAGAAATGTGTTTGCCACAAGCGACATTTCTCAATCCAAGAATGCCATGTTCAAACTGTTGGGAGATAAATTCTGCCATTTGCATGAGAATTTTGTACGGCAGGGTAATTATTCCTTTTCTCTTCCCTCTGATTTGCAGGAACACTTTATTGAATATCTCAGTCGGGTGAATGAGGAATGTTGTGACGAAGTGGATAACAAGATGCAAGGAGTAGTCAGACGGATGGGACTGATTGCTTATCGTATAATGATGGTGTTGACTGCTGTCCGACATTTGGATAATGTGATTCACAAATCTTCTTCTGACGAGACTGTACAATTGGTTTGCCATGAGTTTGACTATTCCATAGCCATGAGTATTTGCGACACCCTGCTTTATCATGCCGTATTCATTTATCAGAATTTGTCAGGAAATCAGTCTAAGCGATTCAATGCCGCTTCGCAAGAGACGGGCGTTTATGCACGAAGGAACACCCTTTATAATATGTTGCCTGACACTTTCACAAAGAAAGATTATGATGCGGCGGTTTTAACTTTGGGCGAGAATGGAAGTACGGCAAACAAGTGGATAGAGGCCTTTATCAAAGATGGCAAACTAAGCCGAATAGAACAAGGTAAATATAGGAAGATTTTTTGAGTGGCAAGTTTGTGTTTTAGTGTCACTAAAACCTAGGCGGCAAGCGGATAGAACTGCCACTCTCAAAAAATCAATTTATGCACATCAAAGTTTAGATAAGTATGAAGAAAAAGAAACTTGGTGGTCGCCCAAAGTTAGCGAATTACCAGAAACGCACGAAATGTTTCCGGGTAATGTTTACCGAGAACGACTATATCTATATCCAATCCAAAGCCCAACAGGCTGGACTGTCTGTCAATGAATTTTGCCATCAGGCTGCAATGGGCTGTGAAATTGGTCAGCGTATCAGTCCGGAAATGGTATCGGCAATCCGTGACCTTTCCGGTATAGCCAATAATGTCAACCAGATTGCCCATCAGATGCACATCTATGGTTTGGAAGCAGTGAAACAACAATGTTTTTCTATTATATCAGAAGTCAGTAGAATTATCACCCAAGTAAAGAATAACAATCATGATAGCGAAGATTAAAACAAGAGCCGATTTTGGAGGGATAGTAAATTACGCCAATGATCAAAAGAACAAGAAAAAGAGTGCCATACTTTTAGCATACGAAGGTGTCTGTGCCATCAGCAATAAGACCATAGCCGATTCTTTTCAGATACAAGCTTCTATGCGTCCGAAAGTAAAAAGTTCGGTGAAACACGTATCACTTGCTTTCTCTCCGCAAGATACCATCCGTTTTTCCGATGATGAAAAAGGAGATACACTTATGGTGGAGATTGCCAAGAAATGGATGGAGCAGATGGGGATTAGCAATACCCAATATATCATAGCCAGGCATCATGATACGGAACATCCACATTGCCATATAGTGTTCAATCGGATAGATAATGACGGTAATCTCATTTCTGATAGCAACGAACGGATACGAAATGCAAAAGTTTGTCGAGCTTTAACCAAAGAATATAAACTTTACTTTGCCCTTAAAAACAGCAAAGCCAGAAATAAGAGCCGTTTACGTCCTCATCAATTACGGAAGTATAATCTACGTTCTGCAGCTCTTGATGCACTGGCTGTATCTCGCTCATGGAATGATTTTCTTGGCATTCTCAAAGGTCAGGGCATAGATATGCGTTTTAATCATGCTGAGAACTCTGATAAAATTCGTGGTATATCCTTTTGTATGGATGAATTTAGCATTGCAGGTTCTAAACTTGACTGTGATTTGAGTTTTAACAGCCTTTGCGTTACGTTGGGCAATGTAACTACAGAATTGATTATTCAACCCCATCAGGCCATAACTTCCAGTGGAGGTGGAGGAACAAGCAATGAACAAGGATGGCGAGACGATAAAAACAAGGATAGCCAAAGAAACGAACCTTTCTATAAACCCTCAAAACGTAGAAGATAATGAAAGAAGATGTAGTAGCTGCGAATCTTGCAAATTTGCGTCAAAGTATCAGTGAGCTAAAAGAATGTATTGAAAAACAGAATGCCACTGTTTCTAAATCGGAACAATCTGTAAAAGTGGACTTTGACGAAAAGATCATTTATAATGGAGTCGCTAAAGGTTTCTGCACTTGTTGGAATGAAGCCTTGTCTGTGGTAAAGAAACATATTTGGAAACAACAGCCGAACACTTTACCATTTTCACTATGGTTCCCGAAACTCATTGAATTATTCAAGCAGAAGTCCAAACTTCTTGAATATCTTTATCGGCACGTTTGCGATTACAATCTCAATCGTATGACTATTGAAGCAAATACGGATTGCATATTAAAACGGCAGGATGAGATACTTGCAAAAATCAATGAATTGAAAAATCCAGTAACCATTATTCCACCCAATATTAATGGGATGTTTATACGTGGGCATCATATAAAACTCCAGTATGTTGTGGTCTTTATTGTCGCTATTGTTACATGGGCTATTACTGCTTCTGTTAGCAGTATGAAGTATAAGGAAGAAAGCTTTGCGTATTATTCGATGTATCGGGCTGTAAAGGAACAATCTGAACTTATATTAAAAAAATGGAGAAACTCAAAATACAAAATTATTGCAGTCTGATACTTTAATATGCTATAATGCTGTTATAATTAGTTTTCAGATGGCTCCAAGGACAGGCTCTGGAGACGGCGCCAATTTTAGAAGAGGCCATGGAGAAGCAATTCCTCAAGATGCTGAAGGAGCTTTGCAGATCAGAGAATGTACTGGACCGGCTTTATGATGCAGAGGAAATGGCAGGCGTTTTTGTTTAAGTAGGAAGCCTGCCTTTTTTACTTTATTGAGGGGCGGCAAAATTAGGCGATCCTTGATTATGATAATAGGAGGATTATAGATGAACATATGGCATGACATTCAAGAAGACAGGATTATTCCCACGGATTTTATATCTGTAATTGAGATTTCCAAGGGAAGTAAAAAGAAATATGAGTTGGATAAGGAGACAGGGATGCTTTCTCTTGACCGTATTTTGTTTACGGCGACTCATTACCCTATGAATTATGGATTTATTCCAAGGACATATGGGGACGACAAGGATCCGCTGGACGTGCTGGTGCTCTGCTCTGAGGCTATCGAGCCTTTGACGCTAGTGAGGAGTTACCCGATCGGCGTAATTAAAATGGAAGACGGCGGAATGGGAGATGAGAAAATTATCGCCATTCCTTACGGAGATCCTACATACAATGGATATAAAGATATCAGTGAGCTTCCGAAACACGTTTTTGAGGAAGTCAGACATTTTTTCTCTGTCTATAAGAACTTGGAGGGAAAAGACACCGTGGTAAAAGAAGTTGGCGGAGCCGTTGTCGCAGTGGAAGTGATTGAAAACTGCATCAAGAATTATAAGAAAATGTTCACCGAGGAAGAGGCTCGTTAGTATGCGACATGCTTTTATTTTGCGGAGCTTTATCAGATACAAATATGATTTCTATATATGGAGGTAATCACTACATAGTGGGAAAAAAATATGGCAACATTAAGAGAATTGGCAGATATTACAGGATATTCCATCGCTACCATTTCTAGAGTGTTAAATGAGGATGATACTTTAAAGGTAACAGATCATACGCGGAACTTGATCCTGGAAGCGGCTGGAAGGGTGGCTTATCCAAATAGGTACAATATAGAAAGAAAGGCCGACGTCAAAGAACATTTGAAACTTGGAGTTGTGGAGATGGCAACGCCAAGGGAGTCAGAAAAAGATCCTTATTACTTATATTTCAAAAATAATTTAGAAAAATGTTGTTTTTCTAATGGAGTGGAGACATTTGCGATGCAGTATGATGCCAGGGAAAGATGCTATCGCAGCGCTGCAAACAGAGAACTGGATGGAATTTTGGCCATCGGGCAGTTTTGCGAGGAGCAGATTGAGGCAATGAGAAGATGCACTTCTCAAATTGTATTTTTGGAGTCCTCCCCGTTTCCAGAGGAATTTTGCAGCGTTATTCCAGATTATGAAGTGGGCGTCCGCCAGGGCGTGGATTATCTCATTGCCCAGGGGCATCGTAAAATCGTGTTTGTCGGACCGGAATTTTCCACAGATTCCACTTGCCGTCAGGTGCCAGAACCGCGCCGCAAGTGTTTTTCGGAATATTTGTCTCAGTGTGGGGAAGACATGGACGGAATTTTGATAAATACAGAGAGCCAGGGAGCAGATGTCACGGAGAATATCATAGAATATGTGAGAGGGTTCAAGGAAGAGGAGGAAAGACCGACGGCATTTTTTGCATACAATGAACCGACAGCGCTAGGGGTTCTTAGGGCTTTGCAGATTGCTGGTTATCAGGTGCCACAAGATTTCAGCATCATGAGTTACAATGACACAGTTCTAGCAACTGTGACGCGGCCGCAATTGTCTGGAATTCGTATCCATATTGAGGAAATGGTTAAGAATGCGGTATGGCTGATGGATAGGATCAACCGGGGTCAAGATGAGATTCCGCTAAAAATATTGGTGCCGTCTACCCTGGTGATACGAGAAAGCGTAAAGCCAGTCTATCCATTTTAGGTTCTTTCAGCATTTGACAACGTTCATAACATAGGGAGGATTAACATGTATAAAATAATGACCCCTGGGCCGACCCAGGTAAAGGAAAATGTGCGTCTTGCAAGGGCAAAGGAATGTACCAACCCTGATTTGGATCTTGCGTTTGTGGAATTTTATAAAGAAACTTGCGAGCTGCTGAGCCGTCTGCTCTATACGCAAAATGAGACGTTGATCTTGGGGGGAGAAGGCATTTTGGGCTTGGAGGCTGCCTGCGCATCCCTGACTGAGCCGGGGGACCATGTGCTGGTGCTGGATAACGGCGTGTTTGGAAAAGGCTTTGCAGATTTTGTTTCCCTGTATGGGGGCGTACCCAGGCTCTATACCGTGAATGGCAAAAAGCCGATTGACCCTAAGGAGCTGGAAGCCTTTTTGGAGAAAGAGCATGATTATAAATATGCGACGCTGGTACATTGCGACACGCCCAGCGGCATATTGAATGACGTCAGCGCTTTATGTCCGTTGTTAGATAAATACGGGATTCCCACAGTGGTGGACTCGGTTTCCGCCATGTTTGGGGAGGAAATACGGGCGGATGACGCTAAGATTGACATTTTATGCGGCGGCTCCCAGAAAGCCGTTTCTGCGCCTCCAGGTCTGGCTTTCGTCACAGTCAGCAGTAGGGCGAAAAAGATAATCGCAGAGCGCAAGGCGCCGATTGCGTCTTTCTACGCAAACCTCAAGGTGTTTGAAAATTATTACCAAGAAAAATGGTTTCCCTATACGATGCCGATCAGCGATATTTATGGACTCCGTGCGGCGTTAGAAAATATTATGGCAGATCAAGATATGCGAAAGCGTCATGCAAGGATTGGAAACGCATGTCGCAAGGCGTTGACGGACGCAGGACTGAAGCTTTATCTGGAAAGCGGATTTTCGAATACGGTAACCGTGTTTGAGGTTCCCAAAGACGTTCTGGGCGGGGAGATTTTGCGGAGCATGAGAGAAGATCATGGCATTCTGCTGGCAGGTTCTTTGGAAGGCTTGCAAGGCGAGGTGATCCGCATCGGTCATATGGGAAGCAATGCCAATCAAGAAGATATGACTGAGACCATGGAGGCGCTGGATCGTACATTGCGCAATTTGGGAGTTTCCCTAAAAGAGGATTTGGGCGAGAGGTTCCGCTATTATTTATAATTGGTACTGCGGCGTCGGACAAAGCTTATTTGAGTTTCCCCATTTTTTAAAATAGCCGATATGCTAGTGCCAAAAGGTCTTGCCGCCCATGCGGCAAAGACAGAATGCGCAAATTTATGTCTTGTAATTTATGTTAGTGCGACAGCCCATTCCTAATCCTTAGCGCATACTCTAACAGCAAAACAAGTTATATCCAAGAAGCAGCAATATAAAAATGATCAAAATTCCAAGTAACACACTGGGAAGCATAATCATAATCGCCATTCCAACCGCAATCCAAAAAAGTATAAACCCGATCAAACGTTTCATGCCAACACCAGAAAACAGAGCGTATATTACTACTAATATATGCTCTGTCTCTTTTTTCATTCAAGATATTTCGCTGCATGTTGCCAATGAATCGATTATCTTTCGGAGTCCATATTTAGCTTCTGCGCCAATTCTTTTGCAGCGGCGCCTTTTGCAGCCCCATCCGTCTCTGCCTGTTCCTTTTCGGCATTGCGGTTCGTAAATTTATTAACTAAATCTGGCACCATGTCCAGAATTTTAGTAATGCTGTCCTGATTTTTGACATTTACCAGCTTGGTAGAGCCGTTTTGGATCACCAGCACGGCGCTAGGAGCAATCCTTCCTCCCATGCCGCCGGCCGCATTATTTTTCTTGTCCTGGCTAAATGCGCCTGCGCCGACGCCAAAAGAGACTTCAATCAATGGAAGGATGATCGTGTCGCCAATGTGCACTGCCTCGCCGACCACTGTTTTCGTGGTGATAAAGTTGTCCATGCCTTTAAACAAAGACTGAACGGTCGTGTTAAAATTATTCTCCTGCATCATAGTACCTCCTATTATGTTCTGAAACGCATCATCAATTTATTTATATTTTTATCCCGGAGCAACCGCAACGCCGATAATAGAAAATGGCATGCCCGGATATGCCCCTTGATCTCTAATTGTCCTTTCAAGTAAAAAACATCCGTTTCAAAGTCTGGCTCGATGCCGACCCTGTATCTTGCCCAAAACGGAAGCGTGCTGAGCATTCCCAGTACCTGCCCTGTTTGGGAAGGGTCTGCCATGCCAAATGAAAGACTGCCATCTACTTTTCTTGGGAAAATATGGCGCGCCAGCCATTTCAGTTCCCGAAATATGTGAAGGACGGCGTTCTTATTAGTTTCTTCTGAAAGTTGTTTTTTTATGTCTTCAATTTGTTCTTTCACCGTGGAAGTCTTGTCATGCACGTCTGAAATCCTCTGGCGCAGATTGTCACGCATCGCCTCAAGCCTCTGCAAAATCTGCCTGACGCCGCATGTTTTCCTGCGGGCATGGCGCTTTTTCTTCTCTATTCGAATCTCGTTCTCCTGCTCTTGTTTCTGGCTCTTTTGCCGAACGATCTCTGCTTTTTCCTGACTTTGGGAAACAGAATGACTTTTTTGTTCTATCTTAACTTCTTCCTCATGCTTCTCATCTTTCTCAATTTTTCGTATTTTAGAATTCTTTGTTTTCATTTTTTGGCGTTTTGCCTTTTTTGCTTTCGGAGCTTTCTGTCTGCCAAGACGAACAGGTATTCCTGCAATCCGAAGGCGGAATGCCGTTTTCTTCTCTCCATACATGACCCGAAAATGAATAAAATGAAAAAGCCATGAAAAACGCGCTGCGACTGTCCAATCATCCATCGCTTTTAAATCAATGCGGTAGCGGACCGGAACCGCTAGCATAGACAGCAGCAACAGCAAAATGAAAGCCAGCAGGATGCCGATAATTTTAAAAATCAAAATCAGGACTCCCATATGGTTGCTCTCTTAGTATTCTCTGCATGTTTTTGCAAAAAATAATCCCTGACCGCCAGATTTCCGGTTTTCTGGTACACTTCTTTTACAATTTCCCCCGCTAATTCTATCGCATTATCATATCCTTTATCAATTCCTATGACCATCATGTTGTGTTTGGAATAATGCTTCTGCATCAGTTCCCAGGCAGGAATGATATCGAGAAGGTTCGCCGGATTACTGCTCAGCGCTATCACATAAATGTCCAATTGGCCCGCATGATGAAGAATCTTCCATTTCACTCTTTCCTTTTTCCTTTCAATGCTCTCTCCCGCATAAAAATCCTTGTACCAGATCATCTAATTCTCCATTCAAAGATAACTTTCCCTGCAAAGGGAAAAGGCGCCCGCTTCCCGTGAGCACCTTTTCTTCTTGTAACGCTTGCCTGCATTTACAGACAGCATGTTAAAAATATTTTCTGTTGCCCCAAAGATTACTTTTTTTCAAATCAAGATATTCATTATATGCTTTTTCCAGTATCTGTTTTTCATTTGCAAAACGCAGTAAATGATATGCTTCGTGAAATTTGTAATATCCCGAATCAACAAAATATTCTTCTCGTTGTGGTTTGCTGTAATAACTGTCTGCCATCATCAGATACCAATGGACATCCTTTTCCACCGTATCGTCTGGAACAGTAAAAGAATACTGGCTCTTACCAACATACTTAATAATCAAGGCGTCTACTCCGGTTTCCTCCCGCACCTCCCGTGCGGCCGTATCCCTGTATTCCTCGCCCGGCTCCACTGTTCCCTTAGGAAGTACCCAGCCCTCATATTTGTTCTTGTAATTCTTATACAAAAGCAAAATTTTTCCGCGAAATATTACCACACCACCACAACTCGTTGCTTCAATCATTGCAATACCTCCTGATGTGGTCTGTTGACTTTAGGAATAGTATACCCCTTTTTCTGATATCTTGCAAGATTTTTCTTTATCTGGAAAAATATGTAGCAACAATTCAGCCACCTAAAAAGCAGAGGCGATATATGCTCGCATCAATGAACTCCGAATCTTGGCGATGGACTGAACGCCGCTTTAGTCTCAGACAACAGCTGCATAGCGGCGGTTCGCCTGCTTTTGCATACGGCCTGGGACTTGTTTAAGGGGCAAAATACCTGTCAAGCAACTGCTTTGCTATGGGAACCGCCACGGCGCTCCCTGAGCCGCCATTTTCCACGATCACCGTCACCACGATGCTTTCTCTTCCTTCCATGGATGCATATCCAGTAAACCAGGCATGGCTCTCTCCTTTGTTATTACTGAATTCTGCCGAGCCTGTCTTTCCGGCTGCCTGGTAAGGCTGTCCGCTTAACTTAGACCCCGTGCCTTCGCTGACCACCTTTGTCATTAAATCCTGGAGCTTTGCGGCTTCTTTCTCTGAGATCAATGTCCCATAGACGGAAGGCTTGTATTTCTTTACGGCAATCCCCTTGTCATTCTCTGTATGTTCCATAATGTAAGGACGCATCAGCGTGCCTTTGTTTGCAATGGCAGACGTGATCAAAGCCATATGCATAGGCGTTACCAAGGTCTCGCCCTGCCCAATCGCCATCTGGGTAACCTGATCTGTATTGGAAGACGGTCCAAGTGAAAAACTGCTTTGATTGGATGGATAAGAAACCGGCAAGTCTGTATGAAACAGCATGTCGTTACACAATGACGCAAATTTTTTCTTATCAAGCGTCAGACCGATATTCGCAAAAGAGGTATTGCAAGATTTTGCAAAGGAAAGCTCCAGATCTTCCATCCCATGAACACTGTTGTTATAACAGTGTATTTCCGTATGTTCCATGGTGATGCTTCCCGTACATTGATAAGAATACTCCTGATCATTCGAATGTTCCCGCAAATATTCCAAAGTAGTCAGGATCTTAAACGTAGATCCTGGGGGATATAGCCCCTGCGTGACACGGTTCACCAAAATCGAATTCTCGCTGTCCGTATTGGAAATGATGTTTTCCCATTCTGCTGCGATCGTATTGGGATCAAAGTCCGGCTTAGATACCATGGCAAGGATCTTGCCTGTAGCAGGTTCTAAGGCCACCACGGCGCCCCGGTTTTCTCCCAATGCCTGATAAGCAATCTCCTGCAGGTCGTAATTCAAGGTAGTGACAATATTATCTCCAGGATTCTTGACATCCTGAATGCCGTGAAATACTTGTTCCAGGAAAAATGCATGAGAACGCAGCAAGCTGAAATTGCCAAAGGACTCCACTCCCGATTTGCCATTGCTGTCATATCCCACCGCATGGGCAAACATAGCGCCATAGGGATAATACCTGGTTTCACTTCCATCTTCTCCCACGATGGTTTGTGCGAGCACTTTCCCATCAAAAGAGCGGATCTCGCCCCGTACCACATGCTCCGAAAAGGTATTCTGTCTCGAATTGTAGGGACTGTTGATAAAATCCTCGCTCTTAAAAATTTGAAAATAGGCAAAATACCCCATCATCATCATAAAAGCGCCCACAAATAAGTAGGTAATAATTGCGAACTCCCGGTTCTTAGCCGCTTTAGTCGAAGTCCTGGACCTTCGTTCCGTGGATGTCTTCTTCATTAGATTTTATCCTTCCTTTCCGCCCTGCCGGCTTCTTCGTTTCCTGTTTTCGTTCTGTCAGTTTCTTCTTATTATTTCTTCCTGACATCTTCCCTTGCCCAGTACGTTCCCGCAAAAGATACAGTCCCTGAATAATCGCAAAAATAATCAAGGTGCTCAGCAAAGAGCTTCCCCCATAGCTTACCAGCGGCAGCGTCACTCCTGTGGAAGGGATGAACTTGATATCCCCGCCGATGGAGAGCAAAATTTGAAATCCATATATCGTTCCCAGTCCCAACGCCACCAGTTTATAGAAGAAATCTTTCATCTGCATAGCAATATTTAAAAACATCAGAAGACAACTGACACATACTAAAATCAGGCAAATTGCAAAAATTCCTCCCAATTCTTCTGCGATCGCCGAGAAAATAAAATCCTGCTTCACTTCCGGTATTTTATTGGGCATCCCCTGATTAAGACCCATGCCGAACCATCCGCCTGTGCCAATGGCAAACAAGGAGTTTGCCACCTGGTTTCCCTCATTGGCAAACACCGCCAAAGGATCCTGCCATGCCACGACCCGGACCCGGACATGATGAAACAGATGATACGCCGCCACCGAAGCCAAGGCGCCACACAAAAGCCCTCCTGCAAAATAGTACAATTTCCTAGTCGCCACATAGAGCATCACCATATAAGCAATGAAAAAGATCAATCCTGCCCCCAAATCCTTGGACAATACTAAAATTATTACATGAAGCCCGGCAACTACCGTCGCTTTTACCACCTGAACAAACTCAGTAGATTCATAAAGCATGGAGGCGACAAAAAACACAAAAATTATTTTTATAAATTCCGAAGGCTGGATCGTGATCCCGGCAATGGAAAAAGAAAGCTTCGCCCCATGGGAGACTGCGCCCAAGACGGCGACGACCCCAAGCATGGTGATCCCAGCCAGGGCATAGAGCCAGGTAAGGCTTCTAAGATACTGAAAACGGCTGATAAAGAAAGGAATCAGCATCGTAAGAGCCATAGAAATCACTGCAATCTGAAATTGCTTCATGGCATGATCATAAGATAGGCGCGTCAGCATCACAAAGCCGATACACATCAGCATACACATATTATTGACAATTAACCTGGACACCCGTTTATAAAAAATGCCGTAACAAAGCTGTACTGCTGAGAAAAATACCGCCTGCATCAGATAAAACTTTAAAATATCGAGATTTCTTTCCATGGACAAATACAGCACTGCATAAGCGTTTAGATGAAACAAGTACATATAAACGACCTGGCTTCGGAATTTCTCTGCCTGCTCCGCTTTATCCACGCTGCGCTTCAATGACGAAAAGCACTGATATGTATACAGTGCGAACAGGATAATCATAGTATATTTCGATAGTTCTGTAATCAGATGAATCATATGCTATTCGACTCCTCGTTTATAATGCCCATTGGTAAACTCTTTGAAATAATGTCCTCTGTCCAAGCTTCCTTGTTGGGCCTGCCGTAAATATTCGAAAACCTTAAGAACTTCCCGGCGCTCTTCTAACGTGAAAGACAGGCGGATGCTCGCCGGATGCAGCGCCTTGATCTGTTGCAAATGAGAAAACAGCGCCAGAGGGCTGATATTGTAGATGACATTGTAACAGTCCTCGCAGCGGTTTTTTACGGGAAACAGCTTTCCATAACGGTCCTTAAGATAAGAGATCTCCTTTTTCTTGTCACAGCCTGTCAAATTCTTTCGCAGGCACTGGGCGCTGATCATCAGCGGCTGATAACCATATAGAAGAATCTCTGCGTTCCTAGCGTCAAGCTCCTGCCATTCTTTGTGATTCAGTTCTATTGGCATAGTATAATGCTCCAATGACAAGTCTTTCCATCCAAGCACAGCCTGATTAGAATCGGCATATAAGCCATAATCTCCCTGAATGCAAGAGCTTTGCACGCCCATTTCCAGTAGAAAAGAAAGTTCTTCCAAATTTCGCACAAGATAACCGTCCGCCTTTGCTTCTTGCAGCTTCTGCCAATTCTGCTCAAACCATTTTGCCGTCTTCCAGCGAAAGACATAGGGAAGCGCAAGGTAACATTCTTTCCTTGCCTTTTGCGCCATGGCAGTGTATTTTTGCAGCTCTTTGGGCATGTTTTTTCGTTCCATGGCAAAAGCTTCCAGATAAATCCGCTCTGGCTCTGGCTGTTCTAATGATATCTCAAACTGCTCTGTCGTTTCTGTCAGCACCGACAAAAATGTCTTATCAGTTGTCTTCTCTTTTTGCGACAACGCCTTTTTCTTAGCTGATTCTGAAATAGCCGCTTTGCTTCTACGGTATTTCTCTAATATGGCGTTTTGAAGCTTCTCAATCGCCACTCTCCGAAGCTGATTTAACGCCTGCACAGGAAGGAAAATCCCTTGCTCCATTTGAACCTCCAGTTCCTGAAATGTAAAAGGCGTGCTTCCAGTTTTATGCATCTTATCTAAAACTGTTTCCAATGACAGCGGCTGTTTCTTCGCAGGCTGCGCAACATCTCCTGATGCTTGTACTTGGAATTCTTTATATTGTAACACAAGGCTTGCCGGATTTCCTGCAGAAAGCCTTAAATTTCCTTTTATTTTTTCTTTATTTTCTGTATCTAGATACTTGCTCCTCACATGTTCGTGCAGCGAATCGTTTTGTTTCTGATGAGAAGGCTTCACAAAAGTAACCATGTCCCTTCCATTTTGTTTTTGGTAGTAACCATTCGTAAAACCACAGCGGTTTCCAAGATCCAGTAATAATTGACGATCCTGTTCTGTAACTTTGCAAAAGCCTCCAGATTCGTATAGATCTAAATACTTGCGATAAACACTGGTAACGCCAGCCGCATATTCCGCCTGTTTCATCCTGCCTTCAATCTTAAAAGAATGGACGCCGCTCTCAATCAATTCTGGTATCAGGTCTATGGCGCACAGATCTTTGGGGCTTAAAGGATACTGTTCCTTGTGCTTTTTTCTAGTCTCTGCTTCCTTTCTGCTCGCAAACATTTCATAAGAAAGCCGGCAAGGCTGAGCACACCTGCCACGGTTACCGCTTCTGCCTCCGATGATGCTGCTTAACAAGCATTGACCAGAATAGCAATAACACAGCGCGCCGTGGACAAAGCTTTCGATTTCAGCTCCTGTGGTCTGAAAAATGTGAGAAATTTCTTCTAATGACAACTCTCTTGCAGTCACAATACGGCTACATCCTGCATTGAGCAGCAATTTAGCCCCATAAGCCCCGGTCACTGTCGTCTGGGTGCTGGCATGAATCGCAAGTCCTGGGAATTGCTCCCGAATAAGCCGCATCACGCCGATATCCTGCACGATCACTGCATCCAGCCCCGCTTGATACAGGGGAAGAAGATATTCATATAATGATGCAATTTCCAATTCCTTTAGAACAGTATTCACCGTAAGGTAAAGCTTTTTCTCCTTCAAGTGCAGTTCATCAATCGCATCAAGCAACTCTTCTGTTGTAAAATTATCCGCATAGGCCCTGGCGCCAAATCTCGTCCCCGCTGCATAGACTGCATCTGCCCCGGCATTTACTACTGCTTTTAGAGTTTCATAGCAGCCTGCCGGCGCCAAAAGCTCGGTTTTTCTGTTCAAACCGCTGTTCCTCCTGTTTTCTGATTAGAAAAGTGACCCAAAATTATTTATTCTGAGTCACCTTTTCGTTTTCATCGTTTTTCTCAGGTTCCTGTATAATAGGAGCCTGTCCCTTTACTTTGCCTAGCAATGCATCCTCCAAAGATGCTTCTAGCTTAGATTTGTTCATTAAAAGAGCTTTATTCTCCTTTTCAAGCTCAGCTGCTGCTTTTTCGCCGCTTTCTATCCGTATCTTAGCGGAAATCAGGTCATGCTGAAGCTCGTAGATCTCTTTTTCTTTCTCTCTAAGGGTTTTTTCCAGTTTTTCCGCCTGTTCTTTCGCCTTAAAGTAATCGTCTGCGATATTCAGCTCCAACAGGGTAAACTTCATATCTGCTGAAAAACGCCGGAACTGTTCCATTTCCTCAAATTCATTGATTTTATTATTGATGTAATTTGCAACTTTCTGCAAATACTCCTCACCTTCATAACCGCTTAGCGTATAAATTTTACCGCCAATCAATACGTCGGCGCTGGTTTTTATCGACATAGATAGGAATCCTCCCTGAAATCAAACGCTTTTTATAATATCTTTCTTATTTTAACACTGAGACATGGCTTTTGCAATTCCAAAATGCTGATATGCGAAATCTGTAACAATCCTGCCCTTTGGCGTCCGGTTTATAAAGCCGTTTTTTACAAGGTAGGGCTCGTAAACATCCTCAATTGTGCCAGAATCCTCTCCCAAAGACGCCGCCAGGGTATCAAGCCCCACAGGACCTCCCTGAAACTTTTCAATCATCGTCAACAAAATATTGCGGTCATTTTGATCCAGGCCAAATTTGTCCACCTCCAGCAAATCCAATGCAAACACGGCAACTTCCTGGGTAATCTTGCCATCGTATTTCACTTGGGCAAAATCTCGGACTCGTTTGAGCAGGCGGTTGGCAAGCCGCGGCGTCCCTCTGGAACGTCTGGCAAGTTCAAAAGCTCCCTTGACATCAATCTCAACCTCCAGCTTTGTTGCTGAGTGAAGAATAATCGTCTTAAGTTCCTCTGGATTATAAAATTCCAGATGATGCACCACGCCAAAGCGGTCCCGCAGCGGCGCAGACAGCAGTCCGGCACGAGTGGTTGCGCCTACCAGCGTAAAATGCGGCAAATCCAGCCGGATTGAACGCGCCGTCGCACCTTTCCCAATCATAATGTCTATGACGTAATCCTCCATGGCAGGGTAAAGCACCTCCTCTACCTGTCGGTTTAGGCGATGAATTTCATCGACGAACAGAAGATCGCCCTCCTGAAGTCCACTCAAAATCGCTGCCATCTCTCCAGGCTTGCCGATGGCTGGTCCAGAAGTCACTTTCATATGTACGCCCATTTCGTTGGCAATAATCCCGGCAAGAGTAGTTTTACCCAACCCTGGAGGTCCGTAAAAAAGCACATGATCCAAAGATTCTCCCCTTTGCTTTGCCGCTTCAATATAAACCTTCAAGGTCTTTTTTGCTTTCTCCTGTCCAATATATTCTTCCAGATGCTGGGGACGAAGGCTTGTCTCTATTTTCTGGTCTTCCTCCTGAATCTGGGTCGAAATCACGCGTTTTTCCATGGAAACCTATGTCCTTTCTGAGTATTGTAGTCCCCCCTGACCGATGAAATACCCTTCTCTTTACAATTTCTTAATCATTTCCAAGTAAGGAAGCTCTTTAAAACCGCACTTTTGATAGACTTCGACTGCGCGGCCATTTCCTGGCTCCACTTCCAGCTTCATCAATACGGCTTTTCCTTTATATTGTTCTTCAAGATACTGCAAAAACTGCGTGCCAATTCCGCCGTTGCGGTATTCGGGCTTTATGTAAAGATCTTCAATCCAAACGCAAAGGCCTCCAAATTCTGTAGAAAAGCTCTTGGCAAGCATGGCATATCCTGCGACGCTTCCATGGGCACGGAAGACAAACCCCTCCATATAGGAATTATCACCAACGCAAGCTTCGATATCACGTCTTAGCACCTCTCCTGGCACTTCATGTAAAATGGCAGGCGAATCATAAAAGTCCCTCATCATTTCATATACGTCTTGCGTATCTTTCTCTTCCATCTTCTTTATCGTAATCATATCTTCCTCCATTTTGTGCATCTTGTAATTTATGTTCGTGCGACAGCCCCTTTTCTCTCTTCCCTAAGCCCGTTATAAAAACGCCATCTGTTTTAGCGCTGACTTTAAAACCTCTTCCACAGTAATCCCTTCCGTAAACGCAACGGCGCTCACTGCTTTCAAAGCTTCTGTTGCGGAATATCCAAGCGCTGTCAATGCCTGCACTGCTTCGCCTTGTATTTCAGAGGCAGACGACTCTTGCCCATTCTCTTCTGCAGCGTGTGCCAGCTTAACTTCAAATGCCTCCTCAAGGTCTAGCTTGTCCTTCAGTTCCAAAATCAGACGTTGTGCCGTCTTCGTTCCAATTCCAGGGGCTTTCGCTATGGTTTTTGCATCATCTGAAAGTATGGCAAACCTTAAATCATCTGGCGTCATAACAGTCAATACGGCAAGCGCTCCTTTCGGTCCAATGCCATTAACGCCAAGCAACATCTTAAAGATCTTTAAGTCGTCCCTGTTGAGAAACCCATACAGCTTCATGGAATCCTCCTTCACATGAAAGTAAGTATAAATCTTTAAGGTCTGTCCTGTACCGCTGAATTTGTCGATCATGCTGGCGGGAATGTAAATATGATAGCCAATGTGGTTTACTTCAAGTACAATGGCATCATCTAAAATCTCAACCAGCTCACCTTTCATATATGAAAACATATTTTTCCTTCCTGACACTCTGCCTGCAATAAGGTTATTTCTTGCTGGTTATGCCATTTCACCATAAAAATAGAACCCTTTGCATTCCTTTAACCTAACTGCAACAATCTTGCCGATCAATTCATTCGTTCCAGGAAAATGCACTATAAAATTATTGCTTAACCTTCCTGTAACAAGCGCTTCCTCTTGTTGATTCACCTCTTCCACTAGAACCTCTTCCACTCTTCCAGTCAGAGCTTGCGCCCGCTTTGCGGCTCCTTGCTGCACTTCCTTTAGCAAACGGTCAAAGCGGTCTTTTACAACTTCCTCGGGGACCTGCTGTTTAAGCTCTGCCGCCGGAGTTCCAGTACGCTTAGAATAGATAAAGGTAAATGCGCTGTCATACCCCACCTGTTTTACCACATCCATGGTTTCGTCAAAATCTTCCTCTGTCTCTCCCGGAAATCCGACAATAATATCGGTAGTTAATGCGATATTTGGAACTGCCTGGCGAATGTTCTTCACAAGGGCAAGATATTGTTCTTTATCATAACGGCGGTTCATCTCCTTTAAGATGCGGCTGCTTCCAGACTGCAGCGGCAAATGAAGATGCCTGCATATTTTATCGCAACGCGCCATGACGTCAATCAATTCATCTGAGAGGTCTTTGGGATGTGAAGTCATAAAGCGAATCCTTTGAATCCCTTCGATCTGCGTGATCCGCTCGAGCAATTCGGCAAAAGACACTGGCGTTTCTAAATTCTTGCCATAGGAATTTACATTCTGTCCCAGCAACATTACTTCAACTACGCCGTCAGCCGCCAACGCTTCCACTTCTCTTACAATGTCCTCCGGCTTTCTGCTGCGCTCCCGCCCTCTTACATAAGGCACGATACAGTAACTGCAGAAATTATTGCACCCGAACATAATATTGACCCCGGATTTAAATCGATATTTGCGCTCAATCGGCAAATCTTCTACAATCTGGTCGGTACTTTCCCAGATATCCGTCACCATTCGATCTTGTGCAAAGGACAAGGCGATAAGCTCGGCAAATTTATAAATATTATGCGTCCCAAATATCAAGTCCACAAAACGATAACTCTTTTTGAGTTTTTCAATTACCTCTGGTTCCTGCATCATGCAGCCACAGAGTGCAATTTTCATATGCGGATGCTGTTTCTTATACGTATTTAAATATCCCAGCCTGCCCCAAACTTTATTGTTGGCATTTTCCCTCACAGTGCAGGTATTATAAATCACAAAATCCGCTTCCTCGCTGTCTGCCGCCTGATATCCGATTTGTTCGAGAATCCCCGTAAGCTTTTCGGAATCTCTGGCATTCATCTGACAGCCAAACGTCTGAGTAAAAAAGCATGGGCGCCGTCCCAGCTTTCTTTCAAGAGCCTCCACATGCTCACGGCATTTCGCCATAAAATAATATTGTCTTTCTGGCTCCTCGACAGGCGGTTCTTGATTGATGTCTATCTGTTTTAAATCAATTTCATGATACATCTCTGATAACTTTTCCTTTCTGTCTTATCACATGTAGGTAATTGCAAAACTACCAAATGAACAAAACCATGGTTCTTTGAGTCTTTCTTCCATATCTTTTTCCAGAACCAACTCTATCAAATTTTTCAACTTTTCTTTGCTCATGTCCTATCACCAATCCTATACCCTCTGGGGCATCCCATTATGGTCATGTGGCCGTATCATAAGGCATACTCTAACTGACATTCATCTGGCTCCGACTCAGCAAGCTCCTTATGATATTCTTCTGCCTCCACACAACCCAGAGCATGGTAAAATGCCTGGGTTTCCTGTGCAGGATGCGCCGAGATATAAAGCTTCTGCGCCCCGAGGCTTCTTGCTCCCTTGACAGCACAGCTAAACAGCCCCCGCCCTAGCCCCCAGCCCCTGCTCTCACAGGAGACATGAATACAGGACAATTGAACATACTGACTCTTGCTTCCGAAATGATGATTCTCCACAGAGGCAAATCCGACGAGCCGTTCTTTTACAAATGCGCCGAACACGAATCCCCCAGTATCTACTGTGTTTTTGAGGCATTTCACCAAAAATTCATACTGTGCGTCGCTCCACTCTTCCACATAGAATTTATCTTCCAAGACCCAGCTCCTTTCTTCTTTGATCCAGCACTTTGTAACCACCTGATGACGGTCAAAGCTTCGGAATAACGCTTTCGTAATCTGGGTTCTTGATAGTATTTGATATGAAACGTACATATTACGGCCTCACCTGTCCATTTCCATAAACGATATACTTTGTGCTTGTCAATTCTTTTAAGCCCATAGGACCTCTGGCATGGAGTTTTTGGGTACTGATCCCGATTTCTGCTCCAAACCCAAATTCAAAGCCATCCGTAAAGCGTGTAGATGCATTTACATATACGGCGGCAGCATCAACCTCGTCTAAGAACTTCTGGGAGTTATGGTAATCATTGGTGATGATCGCCTCAGAATGACCAGTATTGTAACGGTTGATATGCGAGATTGCCTCCTCGATACCAGGCACCGTCTTCACAGATAATATATAATCCAGGTATTCCGTCCCCCAGTCCTCTTCTGTCGCAGGCAAAATATCTGCGCACGCACTTCTGCTGGCTTCGTCCCCTCTGAGTTCGACATTTTTTTCTTTTAATCTCTGCGCCAATGCTGGAAGAAGCGCATCCTTTATGTTCTGATGCACCACCAAGGATTCACAGGCATTGCACACGCCAATCCGTTGGGTTTTTGCATTAACGATAATATCCATCGCCATCGAAAGATCTGCACTCTGGTCCACATAGATATGACAATTCCCAGTTCCTGTCTCAATCACCGGAACCGTGGCATGTTCCACCACGGTACGGATCAGCCCTGCTCCGCCCCTGGGAATCAGAACATCCACATACTGATTGAGGCGCATAAACGTTTCTGCCGTCTCATGACTGGTATCTGTGATAAGCTGGATCGCATCTGCTGGAAGAGAACATTTTGCCAATGCATCCCGCAATACCGTCGTTATCGCACTATTAGAATGAATGGCATCTTTTCCGCCTCTTAGAATTACTACATTCCCAGCTTTAAAACAAAGACCGAAAGCATCTGCGGTCACGTTGGGACGGGACTCATAGATAATTCCAATCACGCCCAGGGGAACTCTTTTCTGACCGATCATCAATCCGTTTGGGCGCTGCTTCATAGACAATACCTCTCCTACCGGATCTTCCAAATCCGCAATCTGCCTCAGTCCTTCTGCCATCTGGGCAATCCTTGCCTCCGTCAGCTGCAGACGATCCACCAGAGCAGCAGCCATCTGATTTTTCCGTGCTTGTTCCACATCCAGTTTATTTTCTGCCAGCAACATTTCTATTTGGCTTATCAACGCATCTGCCGACGCCCGTAATACTTCATTCTTCTCGTTGGTTGACAGCGTACGAAGAACCTCCTTTGCTCTTCTCGCCTTTTTTCCGATTTCTTCTAATGTAAGATTTTTCATTTGACCCTCCAAATCTATATACTATCGCAGGATCTCCCCCCAAGTTTATGATTCTAGTATAACAATTCTTTTTTACTTTGTCATTCCTTATCATGATAATATAAAATTTCAGATACTGCAACTTTTTCTAATTTTGCCACGTCTAACGTTTGAATGGTAAAATAATCAGGCTGTGGCACTAACACATGGAACAAATCTATGCCTTGTAATTTATGTTAGTGCCACAGACCCTTTTGAATATATTAGCGCCACAGCCCCATTGCACGCTTTGACACACCAAATACCGTTAAATATCGATGTCTTCCTCTGGCACGAGCGCGCAACGCTTCAAGGCATGTTCCCCTTGCTTTCAGATATGCTTATACGTTAAAACAGCTTCCTCCAATAAATTCCCGCAAAATAGAATTCTTTGCAATATCCTCACTTGGAACTGGAAGAAAATAATCCAAGAATTTCAACAGGCGTTTTGCCTCTGCATATTCCGGGCTTTTTTTATCAATCTGAAACAGCAGCGGTTCCGCATACTGCTTTAATACCGCCAGTTCATAAATCAAGGCTGAGTTAAACATGATATCCGCCTCTTCCTGGAAAGGAAAAATATACTGTTCCTCCCCCTTGCGCACCGAGTCCCACATGGCAATCGTCTCTCTCGCAGAAATATTCCTTGTACGGGCGTCCCGGACAATCCTCCGTATCATCCTTCCGTCCGTAGTTGGCAAAATATTATGTTCGTCAATATTAAGCTGCGTCAAAGCGCTGATATAAATTTTGAGCTTGCTGGAAGCTGGCAGGGAATAGGAGAGCTTGTCATTGAGGCCATGGATTCCCTCGAGCACCAGAATGTCATTCTTGCCCAATTGCTTGAATTTTCCTTTATATTCCCGTTTTCCAGTGCGGAAATTATAAATAGGAAGCTCTACCCGTTCTCCATTGAGCAATGCAGACATGTCCTGATTGAATAATTCAATATCCAAAGCCTCTAAGCACTCAAAATTATAGCTCCCGTCAGGGTGCTTTGGCGTATCTACCCGGTCCACATAGTAATCATCCAAGGCAATGGGATGCGGTTTCAGCCCTAGCGCCATCATCTGAATCGAAAGTCTGTGAGAAAACGTAGTTTTCCCAGAAGAAGACGGACCTGCAATCATCACGAACTTCTTGTCTGGCTTAGCTGCAATTTCCTCGGCAAGCATTCCGATCTTGCGCTCCATCAATGCCTCCGCTACCAGGACCACGTCCCGGATCCGCCCCTTGGCCACTGCGTCGTTCAAAGCTCCGATAGTTCCGATATCTAGCATCTCTCCCCACTCTACCGACTCTTTGAGCACATGAAACAACTTATGGGAAGGTTTAAAATCTGCCGCTACCCTGGTATCTTTATTGGGAAACAACAGTACAAAGCCTTTTTGATACAGCTTCAAGTCAAAATACTTCAGATAACTGGTGTTGGGAACCATATAGCCATAAAAATAATCTTTATAATTGCCAATGCTATATATATTAACTTTTGAGCTTCTGCGGTAGGCAAACAAGCGCTCCTTGTCATGCATGCCAAGTTCCCGAAACAGGCTCACCGCCTCGTCCGTAGAGACGCTCCTTTTCTCAATGGGACGCTCTTGCCCGACAAGCTGCGTCATCTCCTGCTTCAACCTTGCAAGATAAGCCTCATCTGCCTCCTGCCCCTGCAGTTCACAGTAATAGCCCTGGCTGATGGAATGTTCCACCCGCACAGTCACATGCTTTCCGTCTTGCTTTGCCAGATTGTTGACTGCGCGCTGCATCATCAGGGTGACACTGCGCCGGTAAGCTTTCTTCCCCGCTTTCTCACTGGTGGTTACAAAAGCAAGCTCACCATCCTCTTTCACCCGTTTATGCAGCTCCCTCAAACGGTTGTTGAACATTACCAGTACGATATCATCCCGATAATCCGGCTGGTATTCTCTGGCAATTTCCAGAAAAGCGGTTCCCACCGGATATTGCTTCTCCTCCCCGTTGATGCGAATCTGATACGATGATTTTTTCATTGGCCACCTCCGCTATACAAATAAAAATGGATGTTTCTCAGGCTGTCCCACGATCCTAATTCCTTCCGTCCTTTCTGTCAGAAACTGAACCATATACGATATAAACAGTTTCTCCACGCCGTAATGTCCAGCGTCAATCACCGCAAGTCCCTGGGCTGCAGCGTCAATTCCCTCATGATGATCAATATCGCCAGTAATTAGCACTTCTGCTCCTGCCTGCAGGGCATGAGAAATCACGCTCTTCCCAGATCCCGGGCTGACCGCCGCCTTTCTCACTTTCTGCGCTAAATCTCCAAACACTTTCACTGTGTCCACAGAAAATGCCTGCTTTACATGATGGATACAAGTTTCTAAAGACATCTCTTCGGGCAAAAGCCCGACACGCCCGATTCCCTCGGCTCCCTGTGCTCCCTGGCAAGTTGTCTCTAGCACCTGGCAGTCCGTGAGCCTCATCTGTTGCGCTGCAAGCTCCGCCATGCCCTTAACGTCAAAATTCGTGTGCATGGCATAACAGCAGATATGGTCCTGTATCAGCTTTATGACCCGCCTCCCAGTAAAATCCAGGGTATTGACTTTCTTTAAGCCTTTAAATATCATGGGATGATGGGTCAAAAGCAAATCTGCCTCTTGTGCCGATGCTTCGGCAATTGTCTCGTCTGTTGCGTCAAGCGCTATGTACACTGTCTTGATTTCCTGTTCAAAATCGCCTACCAAAAGCCCGACGTTATCCCAATCACAGGCAAATTCCTCTGGGGACTGTTCCTGCAATAATGATATGATTTCACGGCATGTCATACTACCTGCTCCTTCCATATTTATTTTAATATTTCCCCTAATTCTGCAAGCTCCCTGATAATCTCCTTTTTGCGTCGTGACGCATCCTGCCTGGCATTCGCCTCCAAGCTGCGCAATATCTTTTCCTTTTGCTCTTTTTGATACCGCAAGTATTGCAAAAGAACCGGATGGCGGTCCTGAAGCAGCAGCGGACCATATTTTTTCTCTGTCTCAGAATATCCTGGCCTCTGATCTGCATCTTTTCGATATTCCACCGCCATCACCACATAATATTTTCCATCTTCATGCACCATGTCTTCCGCCGTAATCTGATAACCATGCTCCATAAGAAAACAGCGAAACGCATAAAGCTCAGACTGTGGCTGCAGCACTAGTCGCTCTGCAGCGCAGGCCACCGCTTGGCCCTCTGAAAGAATCCGCATCATCAGCGCCCCGCCCATCCCTGCAATCACAATTGTATCCGCCTCTCCTGGGACAAGCGCAGACAATCCGTCACAACGTCTAGCTTCTATCTGTTCCTGCAGCGCATATTGCCTGATATGTTCCCTGGCACGTTCCAAAGGTCCCTGATTGACGTCCATGGCGATCGCTTTTTGAATCCTGCCGCTTTGGACAAGGAAAACTGGTATGTACCCATGATCCGTCCCGACATCAGCAAGTATCCTGGCGCTTCCCGCAAGCCCGGCAACCGCCAGCAGCCTCTTTGACAACTGTAACATCTGTTTCTTCGCTCCTGTATTAATCCAGATAATCTTTCAGCTTCCTGCTGCGGCTTGGATGACGCAATTTCCTCAAAGCCTTTGCCTCTATCTGGCGGATCCGCTCCCTGGTTACGTTAAATTCCCTTCCAACTTCTTCCAATGTCCTTGCGCGGCCGTCGTCCAGCCCAAAACGCAAGCGCAGCACTTTCTGTTCCCGTTCCGTAAGAGTACCAAGCACCTCCACCAACTGCTCTTTTAACAAAGTAAACGCTGCCGCATCTGCCGGAACTGGAACATTATCATCCTGAATAAAGTCTCCAAGATGGCTGTCCTCCTCCTCGCCGATGGGCGTCTCCAAAGAAACCGGCTCCTGAGAAATTTTTAAGATTTCCCGCACCCGGTCCACTGGCATGTTCATTTCCTCCGCAATCTCTTCTGGGGAGGGCTCCCGCCCTAGCTCCTGTAACAGCTGCCTGGACACGCGGATCAGCTTATTGATCGTTTCTACCATATGCACCGGTATACGGATGGTCCTTGCCTGATCGGCAATCGCCCTGGTAATTGCCTGACGAATCCACCAGGTTGCATAGGTAGAAAATTTATACCCCTTGCGATAGTCAAATTTTTCCACAGCCTTAATAAGCCCAAGATTCCCCTCCTGGATCAAATCTAAAAACAACATGCCCCGCCCTACATACCGCTTGGCAATAGAAACCACCAGGCGCAGATTCGCCTCTGCCAGACGCTTCTTTGCCTCCTGGTCTCCCAGCTCCATGCGCTTTGCCAGATCGATCTCCTCCTCTGCGGTCAGAAGCGGCACTTTGCCGATTTCTTTCAAATACATACGGACAGGGTCTTCTATGGAAATTCCATCCGGAACGGAAAGATCAATATTCTCAACCTCCACGTCGTCATCATCCAGGAGAATATCGTCATCATCATCGTCATCGGAAATCCGCAGTATGTCAATATTGTTGGACTCCAGGAAATCCAAGATCTTTTCAAACTGTTCCGCATCCAGTTCCATTTCACGAAAGAAGTCGCTGATTTCCCGATACTCCAAGACATTCTTTTTCTTCTTTGCCATGGATAATAATTCCTGCAGCTTTTCGATAAATTTTGCACTTTTTTCTTCCATTTCGTTTCTTCCTTCCACTCGTTGTTAATATTTTGTCCTTATTTGGTATCTTTATACGGATTCGCATCTTAAAAGAGCAACCTTTGCCTTTTAAAATTTGATGTGAAAAAGCTTTTGCATGTTCCTCTTATCTGCCACCAGTCTCTGCAGCCCTTCCATATCTGCAGGGTCCAAATGCTTCGAGCGGTAGCTGATGCTGTTCTCTTTGAGCCGGATAATCGTCTCCTGTAAAGCTTTCTGCTGTTTCTGCGGCGTGGTGATCTCTTTGAGGCTGGCATTAAAGAGGCTGGCAATTTCTCTTTGCTGTTCTTCATCTGTAAACATGCTGATGATCCCTGCAGGATTCAGACTGCCCTCCTGACACTGAGCAAACAATATTTCCGCTGCCTGCCGGTATAACTGCTCAGTAAAATCCTCGGGTCCCAGATACGGCTTTATCTTGTCAAACAGCGTTGGATCCTCAACCAGCCAGGTCAGCATCAGCTTCTGAGACTGTTTCATGCCATTCTCTTTCTCTTTCTTTTTCTTTTCCTGAACGCCGGATTTCAGAGGACGACTCTTACTGGCGGCTCCTATTCTCGACCCCTGATGCAGTACCAGCTTCCTAAGATTCTCAAAGCCGACCTGGTACTTTTGCGCGACTGACTCTATGTAATTTTCCCGTTCTAATTCTTCTTCAAATTCCAAAATCTTCCTGGCGACAGCACTATAAAAAGCCGTCTTGCTTTCTGGATCTTTCATATCATACTGCTGCTGCAGCACTTCAACTTCAAATAGAAAGCTGTTCTGCGCCTCTTCAATCCGCTTCTGATACGCCTCCGCCCCTTCCGCCCGGATCAATTCGTCTGGATCCTTATAAGGCTTCATCTTCACGATCTTAGCAGTAATGCCCGCTTCTTTGAGAATGGGGATGGCGCGCAGAGCGGCCTTGATTCCGGCGCCGTCACTGTCAAAGGTGCAATAAACCTCTTTCGTATATCGTTTGAGCAGATTGGCATGACCTGGCGTAAACGCCGTTCCCAAAGACGCCACCGCATTGTCAAAACCTGCCTGGTGAAGCGCAATCACATCCATGTATCCCTCGCACAACAGGATGTAGGGCTTTCTGGAACTTTTTGCCAAATGTAAGCCGTAAAGACTGCGGCTTTTATCAAATACAGGCGTCTCGGGAGAATTGAGATATTTGGGCTCCCCTTCTCCCATCACTCTGCCTCCAAAGCCGATCACGCGGTTATTGGCGTCCATAATAGGAAACATGATACGGTTCCAAAATTTGTCATGCCCTCCCCGCCGTTCGTCAATGGCGACTACGCCAGAATCTTTTAAAATGGAATCTTCATATCCCTGTTTGCGCAAATACTGATATAAATCGTCGCTGAACTTGTTAGAATACCCCAGCCCGAACTTCTTCAAGGTATCCTGGCTTAAGCCCCGGTTTACAAAATATTGCATTCCCCGCTTGCCCTGTTCCATGCGAAGCTGGGCGTAGAAGTATTTTGCCGACGCCTTATTGATTTCCATGATTCTCGCCCGCTTGTCCGCTTCACGTCTTGCTTTCGACGACAATTCCTGCTTCGGCAACTCTATCCCGGCCTTCTGCGCCAGTGTTTGTAGCGCCTCCTGAAACGTATCATTTTCATACTGCATCAGAAAGGTAATGACGTTGCCGCCGGCTCCGCAGCCAAAGCAGTAAAACATCTGCTTGCTCTGAGACACCGAAAAAGAAGGGGTCTTTTCATTGTGGAACGGACATAAGCCCATATAATTGCCGCCCTTTTTTGTTAAACGGACATAATTGGAAATAACATCCACAATGTCATTGGCCGAACGCACTTCTTCGATCAGTTCATCGGAATAAAATGGCATCAAAATCTCCTTTCAATTCACCTGCCATGCCTTGGGCATGAAATATTCTTCAAACTTGGCAATGGCATATTGATCCGTCATGCCTGCTATGTAATCGCACACGATGCGCTCTTTCGCTTCTCCCTGTTCCATTTTCTCAAGATACCACTCGGGAAGCAAATCTATATGTGCCGCATAATAATAAAACAGCCTGTTTAAGAGTTCTTTCGCCCGCTCTTCCTCACGTTTCGCCTTGGGATTCTGATATACATTCTGGAACATAAACTTACGAAGCCCCTGCATTGCCTGCTCCACCTCGTTCGACATGCAGATATCGTCTTTTTCAAAGCTGTTTGAAACTATATTGTGAATCAAGGTATCCAGGCGCTTCCTGGAGGTAGTCCCCAGGATTTCCCTGTATGCCCTCGGAATGTCCTCCTCACGCAGAACTTTTGCTCGTATCGCATCGTCAATATCATGATTAATATATGCAATCTTATCAGAAAGGCGAACAATTTTCCCCTCCAAAGTGGCAGGCATAAGGCTAGTCTGATGGTTGAGAATGCCATCGCGCACCTCCCATGTCAGATTGAGTCCTTTCCCATTCTTTTCAAGCTCTTCCACGATGCGCACGCTTTGTTCGTTGTGTTTAAATCCCTCTTCACAAATCTCATTTAACATATGTTCTCCAGAATGCCCAAAGGGAGTATGTCCCAAATCATGCCCAAGAGCAATTGCCTCCACCAAATCTTCATTGAGCCGCAGCGCCTTGGCTATCGTGCGGGCATTCTGGGAAACCTCCAGGGTATGGGTCAGTCGGGTACGATAATGATCTCCTCTAGGCGTTAGAAACACCTGCGTCTTATGCTTTAAGCGGCGAAACGCCTTGCAATGCAAAATCCTGTCCCTGTCACGCTGAAACACGGGACGAATATCGCAGGGAGGCTCATTTCTGTCACGCCCCCTGGAATTCTGACTGAGCGTGGCATACGGGCTTAAATACCGCTGTTCCAGTTGTTCCATATTTTCTCTGATGTGCATTCTTTCTCACCTCTGCTTAAGAATGTCTTGTAATCTCTGATATATATATTCCGTATTAATGCTCCATTTCCTTTATTTTTTCTAAAAAACCGCAGATTTTTACATCGATCAATAGTTTCCAATCCGTTTTGACACTGCCCTTGCAATGTGGTAAGCAGGATTTTCCATCTTTTTTTTCACTTGCTGCAATTCCTTTCGAATAGAAATGCCCTGGGGGCAATGCTGTTCGCATTTGCCGCATTTTATACATTTGGAAGCATTTGTAGGATTCGTTTTCAGAGAGGTGCACATCAAATATGTTTTCATCCCCTGGTACCAGCTATCCGTATACCTGGCATTATATGCAGAAAAACATCCCGGAATATCCACGCCCGCCGGACAGGGCATGCAATAGGCGCAGCCCGTACATGGAACCTTCATATAACGGTTGATTTCTCCTTTTACCTGTTCTATCACTTCCAAGTCATGCTCATTCATGCATCCCGCATCTGCCTCAGAAGCAATGCGCACATTCTCTTCGACCTGCGCAGCATCATTCATCCCTGACAACACGACTGTCACTTCTGGCTGGTTCCACAACCAGCGCAGCCCCCACTCTGCCGGGCTGCGCTTTGGATTTTGCCGTTCTAAGAGCCTGACGGCGGTCTTTGGCAAGCCCTGTACCAGACGTCCGCCCCGCAAAGGCTCCATGATGATCACAGGCATCCCTTTCTCATGCGCCCGCATAAGGCCCTTTCTGCCTGCCTGAGAATGTTCATCCATATAATTATATTGAATCTGGCAGAAATCCCAGTCATAAGCCTCTAAAATTTTCAGGAAATTATTGGTATTGCCATGAAAAGAAAATCCAATATTCATAATCTGCTCTTTTTCTTTCTTTTTTGCAATCCACTCTGTAATCCCCAATTCTTTGAGACGTTCCCAAGCAGCAATATCGTTGAGCATATGCATCAGATAATATTCTACATGATCCGTCTGCAACCGTTCTAACTGTTCTTGGAAATACCGTTCCATGTCTCCTTGCGCCTTCACATAATAATGGGGAAGCTTCGTTGCAATATTCACTTTGTCACGATAACCTTTTGCTAAGAACTTCCCCAGACATGCCTCGCTTCCGCCATAAGTATACGCCGTATCAAAATAGTTGACGCCGTGCTCGATGGCAATCCGCATCTCCTGCTCCGCTTTTGCCTGATCAATGCTTGTCCCTTTGCGGGAATAACGCAGACATCCGTAGCCTAAAATGGATAGCTGCTGCTGATTGCGCGCATTTGTCCTATATAACATCACAACCTCCTTCCAAAACTGTGCAATTTTCGATAGAGATAATGCCAGGGTCAAATTACAAATGCTAATTCGACCCTGGTATCATTCAAGAGCAAAGCGGGCCATCCCACTTTAGCTCCCCTGCCTCTCAATCTTTCGGGATATTCAAACCCTTTGTCACTCTAATCCTTATAGGAGAAAAAAAGCTGTTGCATTAGCAACAGCTCTCTATTGATGCAGGAGATGGGACTTGAACCCACACGATATTGCTACCACAGGCACCTGAAGCCTGCGCGTCTGCCAATTCCGCCACTCCTGCAATTATGTAGTTCCACAAATCTTTTCTATTCTGTAGAACTCACAATAGCTATTATATACATAGAAGCAAAATTTGTCAACACCTTTTTTAATATTTTTAATAATCCACAAAATCGTTCCTGATAAACCTTCTATTTTTAATTCCTCTGCTGCTGTCAAGTCAAATATCCCGTCCCCTGATGATCTGAGATGCCAGTCACAGGCTTTTGCAGCCATATTTCAGAACTACCATTCCTCGCGTTTGCGCACCAGCACAATCTTTGTAATCCCATTGCTGGAATCATCTTTCCTAGTCTGAAGTTCTGGAAACGACTCAATCAGCTTTCCAAATTTGTGAAACCCATAATTGCGGCAATCAAAATCAGAATACATTTTCTGGATCATGTTTCCCAGCTCTGACAAATACATCCACCCGTCCTCATCTGAATTCTCATCCAGCAAGGAAATCACCGTGTCCTTGATAGCGCGAAGATTGGTAATCGGCTGCGCATCTTTCGGCTGCTGCTCTTTGGGCAGAGCTTTTTCCGTCGGCACGCACCGGATTTCCTGCTTCCTGGTCCGCTCCGGCAAACTGGATTTTTGATCAGGGTGATGATTTTTATACAACACGTCCAAAGTTTTAAATTGTTCACACGCTCTGACAAACGGCTTGGGCGTCTTGCTCTCTCCCATCCCAATCACTCGTTTGCCAGACTCCCGCAACCGCATTGCCAGCTTTGTAAAATCACTGTCCGAGGATACAATGATGAAACCATCCACGTCATTGGTATACAATATGTCCATGGCGTCAATAATCATTGCTGAATCCGAAGAGTTCTTTCCCACAGTATAGCTATACTGCTGAATCGGCGACAAGGAGTTCTCCAAGAGAGAATCCTTCCAGGAATTTTTAGCGCTTGCCGTCCAGTCACCATAAATCCTGCGGATCGTCACATTCCCCAATGTCTGCGCTTCCTTTGTTACGATTTCAATATATTTTGATGATACATTCTCTGCATCAATCAACAGAGCGTATTTGTTCTCGTCTTTCATGTACTGTTCCTTTCCTGATCGGCTCTTTTTCTGAAATCAATTATAATACTTTCCTTTCTTGAAAACAACCATTCTTCAAATTTTATCTGAAGTAACAGCGCCAAAACTTAAAAATTCTGCATAAAATGAGGTTTTCTTTCACATACTGTCAAAGAGGTGATTTTATGGCATCCTATGTAGCGCCTGCCCTGCAGGAAAAATTTGAATCTTTGTCCCCAGAGTTAAAGGATTGTATTCTAGAACGTAACGTTCGCTTGAACACCCTCCAAGACTTAATTCAGGTTTTGGAGAAGATCGTCAAAGAAGGCGAATCCTAAAGCAAACGGACAAAATAGATGGTTCGCACCAAAGGATCAAAACAAGATACGGGGCTGTCGCACGAACAAGTGAATATATTCGTGCGACAGCCCCGAAAAAATCCCGTATAGCCAACGTCTTATAGATGCTTTACCGGGGGCCTTTTGGGGTCGATCACATCCGAAGCATTAAACAAATCACTGACACTGTCCATCTCCCCAGTCGTATTAAAATAAATACGATAACCATCCAGGTTCCTGCGGCCCTGGCGGAAGTAATTATCCTCGATCTGCACACTGTACTGTTTCGAATCTACATTGCAAAAATAATTAAATCCCTGCTCCTTTAAGTAATTAAACTTAGCATTGTCCGGCGTATATCCAGTAACCCATTCCGCCAAATCCTGTCCATGGGCAAAAATTATGGTATCGGTAGCCCCTACCAAAGGTTCTACATTTTCTTTCCATTTCTGGGTGTCTGTCTGAATCCGTTCCATCGACGCCTCTCCTACTTTCAGATGCCCCCAAGTATGGCTGGCAAATTTCCAACCGTCCGCCTTGATGGCGTCTGCTACAGCCTTGGCATTGGCACGCTCGGTATCAAGATCAAAATCCGGGTGTTCCTGCAGCCATTTTTTCTTATCCTGATTGATATCATCGGGCACCGTCTGATAGCTGATGTCTGTACGATAACCCAGAATGCCGTTATATCCGGTTAGAGCAATGGTTCCCTTTGCGCCCTTATAAGAGGCGTCTGGATGTTCTTCAAGAAATTTATCCATCAGAGGAATCACGTCAAAGTCACCCACCACAGTGGTCCCATCCCGCTGTATGTATTCGCATTTGGGCTTTCCGTTTTCATCGATCACCATCTTAGAAGCATATCCATATCCATCATAACTGTGATAATAGGACAAGTCGTCAATAGATAAGACAAAGGCTTTCTTATCCGGCGGAAGCATGATCGTCCCCTTTTTGAAATGCACTATTCCATTCTCATCGGTAGTCTCTTCCACCAGGTCATGAAGGTCCACCAACACATAGCCACGATCATACATGGACTGGGTAATTTTATTAAATTCCTCAATCGTGGTCATCCATTGGTTATTGCCCACAGCCTGAGGGTCAGTCTCCTGGTTGGCAAAGCAAAGCTCTGGATCCACTACCAGGGAATGATAAAATACATGGGTCACTTTGTCTATATCCACCGGGACGCATGATGCCTTTTTTGCTTCATAATCCGCAATCTTTGCCGTCATCTCAGAATCTTGTTCGTATCCCTGATAACTTTTTACCATCTCGACTGCGCCGTCATAGTCATATCCTGCCGCCAAAAGATCTGCCTGAGCGATCACTGCAGTGCGCATATCTTCAGATTGCACTTTTTGCTGCGGTTCTGAATCTGGTTCTGGCTCCGGTTTCTCAGTCTGACCTTGTGCGTCTTTTTCCTCGTCTGCGGGTTTGGCGCTTGCCTCTAAGGTATCTTTCTTTCCGCTGCCGGCATCATTCTCGTTCTTTAACACACATGCCGCCGCCAACATGCCTGCCGCAGTCATAAACAATAATGTAAAAAACGTAATCATCAGCCGTCTCTGCATATATCTTTTTTGCTTTCTCCTGCTCATGGTTCTTTTCGAAGTATCTTGATGCTTTTCCATCTTGCTTTCTCCCTTACCCTTTGTAATACAATTCTTTTGTTATTCTATCATATGATGAATGTATAGAAAAAATCAACCTTTCTTTACAAAAAATTTCTTAAAGATTCATTAAAATTTGATATAATTTGGCAATATCTGGAATTACACGGACCGCAACTTCATTTTTTGCAATTTTTTCATCACATGCATATATGCTGGAACCAAGAATAAATCTGCAAAAATCCACGCCACCGGACTAGCAAAGCAAACTGCCAGATACCCAAATTCTGGCACAAATATAAGCGCTACCAGGCAGCGAGCCGCCATCTCCGCCACTCCCGCCAGAATTGCAAACTTGCTAAAGCCCAGCCCTTGTATCGTAAAGCGCACAATATTCACTAAGGCAAGCGGGAAAAAGAACGCAACATTTCCCCAGAGGAACCAGGTTACATGGCGGATAATCTCCGTCTCGCCAGCGTCCACAAAAAAAAGCGCAATCGTTCCGCCAAACAGCCCCAGTATCAAAGCGGCGATCAGAGAATAGCCCAAGCCCAGCAGGCAGGTGGACTTCACTCCCTTTGAAACACGGTCCAGCTTTCCAGCGCCTACGTTCTGTCCGGCATAAGTTGCCATCGTAGAACCCATGGCATCAAAAGGACAGCAAAAAAACATCCCGATCTTCGCCCCGGCTGCCACTGCAGCTACAGCCATAGAGCCAATGCCATTCACCGCCGTCTGAAGAATGACGCTTCCAATCGCCGTGATCGAATACTGCAGACCCATCGGAATTCCCATATTGCAGAGCGTGCCCACGCATCTGCCGTCCACGCGCCATTCCTCCTTGGAAATCTTTAAAATATCAAAACGAAGCATGATATAGATCAAACAGGCGATGCCAGAGACAGCCTGAGAGATCACGGTCGCCCATGCAGCTCCTGCCACTCCCATGTCAAAGATCAAAATCAATGTCAGATCCAGTATGATATTCAGCCCAGAAGAAAGCACTAAGAAGAACAATGGGCTTTTACTGTCCCCCAGAGAGCGTATAATGCCAGAAAGCAGGTTATACAAGTAAATAACCGGAATCCCAAGAAATATCACAAATATATAGGAATAAGCGCCCTCCATGATATCCGCCGGCGTATTCATCCATTTCAGAATCTGACGGCACAACACGCAGACCGCCGCCGTCATGAATCCTGCAAAAGCAATTGCAAGCCAAGCGCTGTTTGCCACGTATTTCCTTAAATTATGATAGTCTCCTGCCCCAAACTGCTGCGCCACCGGGATTGCAAAGCCATTACACACGCCCATGCAGAATCCAATCACCATGAAGTTAATCGAACCAGTCGCTCCCACAGAGGCAAGCGCCTGGACTCCCAAGAACTTCCCCACGATAATGGTATCCATCATATTATAAAACTGCTGAAACAGCATTCCAAAAAATAACGGGATGCAGAACTGTAAAATTAAGCGGATGGGAGAACCTTGCGTCATATCTTTTGTCACACTTTTTGCCATAGCAGCCACTTCCTTTCAACGAAATTTCTCTAAAAAAAGAACCACCTGGATGAGCTCAAAACCCATGTGGTTCTTCGTTGTTCTTGCAATTATATTCTGCTTTTAGGTATTTGTCAATAATAATTTTATTTGAGTTTCGTCATTTTGTAATTTTATAAAAATCCCAACGCCAGCTACGCCTGTCTCCTCTCCCGAATCAAAATCCCGCCTCCAAGAAATGCCAAAGCCGCCGCAGACATTGCAGGAGCAAATCCGTAATCCCCTTTCATCATCTGGAACAGGGCAAATTTCCCCAGATACTTGGAAGCCCCGATATTTGCTACAAAATAGAGCACGGAAACCATGTAGCCCAATACAGCCTGATTGGTAATGCCACTGACGAAAAATCCAATGCTCCCCAGAAAAAGAATCTCCGCAAAAGCTCCCAGCCACAGTTTGCCGACAGGAAAAACGCTGCCGCCTTTCTTCATCAGAAAGACAAATATTGCGACTACCACCGCAAGAAATACCAGCGCTTCCAAAACCCGGACCAGATAAAGCTGCCACAGAGGCATTGCCTTAGACCGCTCTAGCAGCCAAATCTCCCTGTCCTGTTCTGGCATGAACAGCGGCGTCATCAGAAGAATCCCCGTAAACGCAAGATACATTTCCATCACCTTTGCAGCCTGGGAAGCATTGAGATTGCGAAAACTTACAAAGAATCCAGACATCAGGCAAAACAAAAGTACCAACAGCAAATGAGGGGCATACTGCCTGCAAAGAAACCTACCTCCTACGCTTAAATACTTTTCCATAGAGCGTCTCTCCTTCCCTGCGTTTCTTCTCATAAATCACAACAGTCATGGCAAGAGCTGTCAACGCAAGCCCAAAATAAAAGCCCCTGTTAAGAAAAAGTTCCTTGCGCTGCAGCCAAAATTCATTGGCGCCTCCCCATAAATTCCATCTTGCAGTCAGCTTCAGACCGAAATCCCCCCTTAAGGTCACCGTGGAAAACAAGCTTCCCAATGCCCAAAATACCTGAATAAAAATAGAAATCACATTTTCCGTAAATTCCGTAATTAAAAAGGACACTGCCAAAACAGCCATAATCTCCGGCAATAACCAAACGAGGCTGTATTTTAAGAACGCCAAAATATCAGGGGCGACGCCTATCGTCTTTGCATGGTACTGGTAAGGCATCTGTATCACAAATGCCGTAAGCGTCACTGGGAAGAACGCCATAAATACATTGGCAAAATATCTGCTCCCGATGAGATGGAGCGCAGAAGCCTTATGGGCGTACACCACCTGGGACACCTGTGCGCGCTTATCTCTGAGGCAGCGGGTCACCCCAAGAAATATCGGAAGCACGGCAAGGATAATACCTGCATAATCACAGAACAGCCTTGCCGCCGCCCCAGTAATCTGATCCTTGCTACAAAGATCTTCGAATTCCTCCTTTGCCTGCTCGTAAGTCATCGGAACGGATACTCCCGCCTCCAGAGATTCTTTGCGATAAGAACTGCCTGGACCGACAATTGCGCAGACTTTCTCCATAAAACCGCAAAACTCCTCATAACTTAAATCTTCTTTGGGAACAACGGAATACGATGTCTGCGCCTGCAACGCACCTTGCATAGTATCTCGTTCATAGCTGGAAAAATGCCTCTCCATCTCTTGCACCGTCTGATCCCAGCTCTTACCAGTACATTGCTCCACAATGAATTTGACTTGCTGCTCTTCCTGCTCGTTTAAGGTCACGCCTTTATAAAACCCAAGCGGATAGGTCGAAAAAGAGTTATCGCTTGCCTCCAGCACAAGCTCCGCCAGCGTCTTTTCGATCACTGCAGATGGTTCATGGCTGGTGACAGAACCATAATGTTCCTTTCCTGGCTTTGGTTCTTGCATATAGTCAGTCAGACCGCTGCTAAACTGGCTGGTTAGAAACAAAACAAACACCACCACATAAATGTAGTACACCATGCTCTTTGCTATCTGTTTGCATTCTTTCAAAAATAATGTCCCAAACATGTTTTGCCCCCTCTCAATTGCCATTCCAGACAGGAGCATGATGCATCAAGTACATGTAGGCGTCCTCCACATCGGGAGAGCATGGCTTTGCCTCCTTGAGCGGGGAGTGCTCTGCAATAATCTTGACATTTGCCATACTGCCGTTCGTTAAAATCCCAGTAACTAAAAACTGGTCCCGTATCATCGGAAGCTCCATCGCAGAGACTTCCAGCGTGAACACCTTCCCCCTCACCGCCTCAAGCAAGTTGGAAACCGTTCCCCGAAACATGATTTCCCCCTGGTTGAGCACTGCGATATTTTCGCAGGTAGCCTCAATATCTCCCACGATATGGGTGGATAAAATCACTATCCGGTCTTTGGCAATCTCACAAAGCAGGTTGCGGAACCGTACTCGCTCTTCCGGATCCAGTCCTGCCGTCGGTTCATCCACCACAAGTATCCTTGGGTCGTGAATGATTGCCTGGGCAATGCCAAGCCTGCGCCTCATGCCTCCCGACATCGCTTTTACCTTTGTCCTATGCTGATCTTCAAGATTTACTTTTTCTAGCATTTTCGGAACCCGCTCTCTGCGCTCCTTTTTCTTCATGCCAGACAACACTGCCAAGTAATCGAGCGCTTCATAAGCGCCCATATTTCCATACATGGAAAAGTCTTGGGGCAGATATCCCACCATCTGCCGGATTTTGTTACACTGCTCCACCAAAATCCCGCATATCTTTACCTCCCCGCCGCTCTTCTTTGTCAGTGTGGTAAGAACCTTCATCAACGTGGTTTTTCCGGCTCCGTTGGGCCCCAGCAGTCCAAACATTCCTTGACTGATCTTGAGATCCACATGTTTTAACGCCTGTTTTTTTCCGAAATTCTTCGATAAATCATTAATTTCAATCGTAATGCCCATATGACATTCCTCACTTTCCATTTATTCCTACAGGCAGACAGACCGCTGCGCCTACACGGACATCTAAGTAATGCCGCAAGCGCCAAGCACCGTCGTTGGCCGCAGGTTTTTGACTTTTTCACAGTATAAACAGAATTTATCTACGAATTTCCTACAAATCTATATTTTTCACTGACATTGGTGGAGCGATGTCATGCTGCGCCAAGGAGCTTGTTTTAATACAAGCTTTCCACTCCGACAGACAAGGTGGCTGCGCTGATTGCTCCCTGCTGCACGCTGTTGCTAAGCGTAAGACGCCCTCCATGGTTTTCACAGAGCATCTTACAGACCGAGAGCCCGATGCCGAAATGACCAACGTCCCCCTCCTCTTCACTGAAATACGCATTCATGCCGCTACGCAGCGCCCGCACAGAAAACCCTGGCCCGTCGTCTCTGACAAACAGGGTGAGATCGCTTCCTGACAACACTATTTCCACCTCAATTTTTTCTACCGCATAACGCAGGGCATTGTTGAGCAAATTTTCAAATACCTCTGTCAGCAAATTTAGATCCAAAAACAAGCTCTGTTCCACAATCCTTGCGTGCAGGCTAATCTTCTTCTCTTCACTGTGGGAAAATCCCTCAGTCACCGCCCACAGCTGCTCGATGATCTCAGAAACATTGTGCCAGCTTCCAGAAAGGTGCCACTTTTCCATTTTTTGTATCGTGGTCATTGTATTAGAGAACTGAAGCAGTCGTTCTTCTTGCCGAAGCATCGTCTCAAGCTTCGCCAACATCATCTCCTCTGTGACCTTGCCGCTGGGCACATATTTCTGCAAAAATTCGGTATAACCCCGGATTACAGTCAGAGGCGTGCGGATATCATGGGCAAAAACTGCATTGATTTTCCTCTGTTCCTCCTGCTGTTTCCACTGGTCTCGCTTGGTTGCCAGCATGTTTTTGCGCATCTGTTCAAACTCCTTGCAGAGCATCCCCATCTCATCGCGGCTACGCCAAGTAATTTCATGACTATAGTCTCCCATATTGATATAATTCAGTCCTTGGGTAATGGCAGTCACTGCTGGCTTTATTTTTTTCTCCAAAAAGATCTTTCCCACAAGAGCAAAACAAATCAATAGGTAAAGATACAGCGAGGAACTATAAAAAAAGTTCAAAACATGCAAAAGAAATTTTTCTTTTGCACCCATTCCATTGGCACTCCACACGCCTCCCCAAAAAGAGTGAAATCCCATAAATTCCTGATAACGCAAAGAAATCACCTCTGCCCACGCCAAACAAAAGTTTCTGGTGATCCAATACAACGTCCCGACGCCAAGCATTCCAATACAGAGGTAACATACCAAAGCTGTTACCAAAGACTTTTCATGGAGGAAAATTCTGATCTGCTCTATTTTCTCTTCTATCCAATCCATTTATAACCCACGCCCCAGACGGTCTCGATATGTTTTTTCTTTTTGTCTATCTTCTGACGAATCCGTCGCACATGCTCAGCAATGATGGAGGCGTCTCCTTCCCCGTCAAATCCACGCACCCGTTCATAAATATGTTCCTTTTCAAACACCTGCCCGCCGTGGGTGACAAGAAGCTTTACAATTGAAAACTCAGTGCGGGTAAGTCCCACGTCTTCGCCGTCCAGCAATACCTGATGACCAGAAAAATCGATGGTAAGATCTCCGCTAAAGCAGACATTGGCGTTGGAGACGCTGCGCTCTTCACGACGCAGATGCGCCTCCACCCTTGCCAACAATTCCTCCATGCCAAAAGGCTTGACAATATAATCATCACCCCCAGATCTCAATCCATTGACACGGTCCTGCTCCTGTGTGCGGGCTGTCAAAAATAAGATGGGACAATCTATATAGCCACGAATTTTTTCACAAACGGTATAGCCATCCATGTCTGGCATATTGACATCCAGAAGAATCAAGTCCGGCTGATGCTTTAAAACCCCCATTGCCTCCATGCCGTTTTTCGCCGTATAGACCAGATACCCCTCCAATTCCAGAGATTCTTTCAGCAGGCTGCGGATATCAGCCTCATCATCTGCCACAAGTATCTTTTTCATAAAGTCTTTCCTCCAGATCTAGCTCCACTGAGGCTGTCTTAAAATAACCGCTATTTACAGGACACGGTATTCAAGGCAAATCAATCTCATCCATATCTTGTATGCAAACTATATTTTGCAACAACCCCAAATTACCTTGCTATTATCAGCAAAACCCACTTCCATTATGATTCTCCATAACTAGAAGTGGGTTTCACTCAACTGCGTATTTTAAGAAACTACGCAGTTATTATTTATAATTCACGATCTTGCCAAAATCAGCTTTCAGGGAAGCTCCGCCAACCAGTCCGCCGTCAATATTCGGCTTTGAGAACAGCTCGGCAGCATTTCCTGCATTTACAGAACCGCCATACTGAATGCGGATAGACTCAGCCGTTGCTTCATCATAAACCTCTTTGATGCAGGCACGGATCGCTGCGCATACCTCCTCCGCCTGGTCAGAGGTAGCGGTTTCGCCTGTGCCAATCGCCCAGATTGGCTCATAAGCAATCACTGCCGTCTTTGCCTGATCTGCAGTCACGTTCTGGAATGCAATCTTGATCTGCATCCGAATCCAGTCGATGTAAATTCCCTGTTTTCTCTGAGTCAGGGATTCCCCACAACAGATGATCGGCGTAATCCCATGCTCAAACGCCTTTATTACTTTCTTATTGACAGTCTCATCCGTCTCTGCAAAATATTCTCTTCTCTCGGAATGTCCCAAAACCACATATTTCACGCCGGCGTCTGTCAGCATATCCGGGGCAATCTCGCCCGTGTATGCGCCGCTCTCTTCAAAATACATATTCTCTGCGCCGATTTTGATGTTAGAGCCACTCGCCGCTTCCATTGCTGGAATGATATCAATAGCAGGAACGCAGAATACCACGTCAACCTCGTCGTTTGCAACCAGAGGCTTCAATTCGTTTACCAACGCCACCGCCTGGCTTGGGGTCTTGTTCATTTTCCAGTTTCCTGCAATAATTTTCTTTCTCGCCATAATCTTAATCCTCTTTCTATTTATTCGTTGCCGCCGCTACGCCAGGAAGTTCCTTTCCTTCTAAGAACTCCAAGGAAGCGCCGCCGCCAGTAGAGATATGGGTCATCTTATCGCCAAAACCTAACTGATTGACTGCAGCTGCAGAATCTCCGCCTCCGATGATGGTAATTGCGTCTGTCTCTGCCAGCGCTTTTGCTACTGCGATCGTCCCTGCTGCGAGTGTAGGATTCTCGAACACGCCCATCGGTCCGTTCCATACCACGGTCTTTGCAGATTTCACTGCTTCTGCATACATCTCTGCCGTCTTTGGTCCGATGTCGCATCCTTCACGCTCTGAAGGCATCTTGTCAGAATCATAAACCTCTACTTCTACAGGTGCGTCAATCGGATTCGGGAAATCCATGATAGTTGCAGAATCAATCGGAAGCAGCAGTTTTTTGCCAAGCTTTTCTGCCTTTTCCAGCATTTCTTTACAATAATCCAGCTTGCTGTCGTCTACGAGAGATTTTCCAATTTCATTTCCCTGCGCCTTTAAGAATGTGTATGCCATGCCGCCGCCAATAATCAGCGTATCGCATTTTTCCAGTAAATTAGAAATAACATTTAACTTGTCCGCTACCTTTGCTCCGCCCAAGATGGCAACGAAAGGTCTTTGTGGATTTTCTACCGCATTGCCAAGGAAGTCTATTTCTTTCTGCATCAAATAGCCAACGGCTGCCGTTTCCACCAATTCGGAGACTCCCACATTTGAGCAATGCGCTCTGTGAGCTGTTCCAAATGCATCGTTCACAAAAACATCACAAAGGGAAGCCAAGTCTTTGGAGAACGCCTCTCCATTCTTTGTCTCCTCCACACGGTAACGAGTATTCTCTAATAATACGATATCACCATCCTTCATAGCTTCTACTGCAGCTTTTGCATTAGGTCCTACTACTTCCGGATCTGCGGCAAATTTCACTTCCTGACCTAACAGCTCCGTCAGTCTTGCCGCCACCGGCGCTAAAGATAACTCCGGCTTCGGCTCGCCCTTTGGCTTGCCAAGATGAGAGCAAAGAATCACTTTGCCGCCATCTGCCACCAGCTTCTTAATGGTAGGAAGCGCTGCTACCAGACGGTTCTCGTCTGTGATCTTCCCTTCTTTCAAAGGTACGTTAAAATCACATCTGCAGAGTATGCGCTTTCCACTCACATTGATATCATCTACCGAAACTTTATTTAAAGACATACTTTTCTCCTCCTAAAATTTTCTAAAAGATACAGCTCTACTGCGCAAGATTCTCCCCCCTGAGGCGGGTTGCCACGGCGACATTTTACCAATCCGTCGCATGGCGATCCTGCCCAGAGGGCTTTTGCCTTATAAGACAAAAAAGATCCGGTCCTTGATAGACCGGACCCTTTTTTGAGTCTTACCTGCAATTGGGCAGCTTATGCCAATTCGCTGAAATATTTGATCGTACGAACCATCTGGCTGGTATAGCTGTTCTCGTTGTCATACCAGGAAATAACCTGTACTTCATACAGATCATCAGAAACCTTGGAAACCATGGTCTGTGTAGCGTCAAACAGGGAGCCAAATTTCATTCCTACGATGTCAGAAGAAACAATCTCGTCCTCATTGTAACCAAAAGACTCGTTTGCTGCTGCTTTCATAGCTGCATTGATCCCGTCAACTGTCACATCTGCGCCCTTAACAACTGCTGTCAAAATCGTGGTAGATCCGGTAGGAGTCGGAACACGCTGTGCAGAACCGATCAGCTTGCCGTTCAATTCTGGAATAACCAGTCCGATTGCCTTAGCTGCGCCTGTGCTGTTAGGAACGATATTTACTGCTGCTGCGCGAGATCTTCTAAGATCGCCTTTTCTCTGAGGTCCGTCCAGAGTCATCTGGTCTCCGGTGTATGCGTGGATCGTACACATAATGCCGGACTGGATTGCTGCATACTTGTTTAATGCATCTGCCATAGGAGCCAGGCAGTTCGTTGTGCAGGAAGCTGCGGAAATAATCGTATCTTCTGCCTTTAACGTCTCATGGTTGGTGTTGAACACGATCGTAGGAAGGTCATTTCCTGCCGGAGCAGAGATAACAACCTTGCGGGCTCCTGCATTGATATGAGCCTGTGCCTTGTCCTTGGAGGTATAGAATCCAGAGCATTCCAGAACCACGTCAACCTTTAAGTCGCCCCATGGGCAGTTGTTTGCATCTGGGAAAGCATAAATCTTAATCTCTTTTCCGTCAACCGTGATAGAGTCTTCTCCAGCAGACACCTTGTCCGCTAATTCATATTTTCCCTGGGATGAATCATACTTTAACAGATGCGCTAACATTTTAGGGCTTGTTAAGTCGTTGATTGCTACTACTTCGTATCCTTCTGCACCAAACATCTGTCTGAATGCCAGACGTCCGATACGGCCGAAACCATTGATTGCTACTCTTACTGACATGATAATTCCTCCTAATTTTGAATGAATTTTTATTTCTTTGGATATAATACCCAATCTGTTTTTATTTTAACTAATATCACTAAAAAATTCAAGGGCTTTTTCAACTTTATTATCGTTTTTTAACTGTTCAGCGATCGTCAATATCTGTCTAAGAGACATAGGCCAAACCGCCACTCTCTATTCATGACGCAAAGCTTCAATCGGGTCTAAGTTTGCAGCCTTGTAAGAAGGCAGCAGTCCAAACACGATTCCAATCACCATCGAGAATATCACTGCCAGTACCGCCGCTGGAATGCTGATTGCCACCAATGTCCCAGTAACCTTGGAGATGACCTCTGCCAGGACAATCCCCACAATCACTCCGATCAAGCCGCCAAGGCTCGTCAATACGGCGGCTTCCGTCAGAAACTGCCCCAGCACTTTGCCCTTTCTTGCGCCGATGGCTTTCTTAAGCCCGATCTCCTGGGTACGCTCGGTGACAGATACCAGCATAATGTTCATAACGCCAATTCCACCCACCAAAAGAGAGATCCCAGCGATCCAAATCAGCATTGTATTAGTAGACTGGCCAAGCTTCTGCAGATCTTCCGCCTGCTTTAACAGGTCGGCCGCTTTATATTTAATCGTATCATCCGTAACAGACAAGCCGCCGTTTAAAATTGCCGCCGCCTCTTTTCCAGCGACTGTCATATTGTCCACGCTGTCTAGCTTCAGCACCAATGATTGCGGCTCATCGTAGCCATACAGCAGCGGCCATGTAGTGTCAGGAACATACACCGCCCCTGTGTTATTTTCAGAATAAGTATAATATTCCTCCATGGTATTGATTACAGGTTCGAATTTTTTTGCTTTAGCAATAATGCCGATCACAGTGTAGGGTTCTTTTTGGATTTCGACCACCTTGCCCACAGGGCTCTCCCCCTGAAACAAAGTCTCTGACGCACTTTCGTCCAAGAGCGCCACTTTTCGGAACTTTTTGTAGTCTGACGCCGTAAATCCCCTTCCCTGGCGGATCACATAGTTGCAAGCGTCCAAGTAATTTAAGTCGACTCCAAATATCTTTCCCCCGGATATTCCAGAATTCTTATAGTACACCGTGTTATATATCCCCCTTGAGGTAAAAAGAGAAGCTCCTTCCACATGCTTTAGATCCAGCATCTTCAACCTGGTTTCTTCTAAAATAACCGGGACTCCGTCTGGAATACCCATGTAATCCAGCTCGTACACTTCATCTCCCTGATAGAGCTGCACATTTACGGTATTATCTCCAGATCCAATCAAGTTCTCCTTGATCTGTTCATTGGTTCCTTTAATGGTTGAGACAATCGCTATGATTGCCGCAATACCAATAATGATTCCCAGCATAGTAAGAAAGGAACGCATTTTATGTGACCACAGCCCCTGAAAAGACAATCTGATATTTTCTAACATAACTTCCTCCATTCTATGTCTGTCTGAATTACTCTGTCTCTTTCACCTTTATGCCTTCCTTTGCCGTTTTGCCATAGGGAAATGCAATCCTGTCTTCCATCGTCAGGCCTTCGACTATCTCCACCGTATAGCCCCAGTATGTTTTCCCTGTTTTGACATACTGCTTTGTGAGACGATTGTCTTCGCCTGCTTTGAGAACGTATTTTCTTCCGTCTTCATCCCTTACATATGCTTTTTCAATATAGATGCCGTTTGCCTGTTCCGCACCCATCATGGCGTTCATGGTCAGATCCACATATTCCCCATTCTGCAGCCCTTCCGTATCCTCAATGTAAGCGGTATACGGATAATAGGATACATTTGGATTCCCGTCTCCCCAAGCGTTGTAAGTATCTTCCGGATATTTCGAAATCTCTGTAATCGTAGCCTCGAAGCTTCTGCCGCTTTCCCAGGAATTGGCATATACGATCTGCCCCGCTTTTATGTCTTCAAGCTGCAGCTCGCTTAAATAGCCGCTGACATACAGCCCTTCAGAACCTGCAACTGTTAAAAATGGAGAGCCGTCCGTGGGAAGGTTATCTTTCTCAGCAAGGTTTTTCACTACGCCGTTGATTTCTGCTTTCACCACGCCGTCGTCCGATATCTTTTTCATCTGCGCAAGCTCCAGTTCCTCTTTTCTCTGTTGAAGATCCAGATCACGGATTTCCTGTTCTTTTTCTTTGATCAACTTTGCCAGTTCTTCTGCCGTATACCCTTCTGGTTGCTCTGGCAGTTCTGGTTCCTCGATCTCTGGCAGTTCTGGCTCTTCCTCGGTCTCTGGCAATTCCGGCTCTTCCTCCTGCAGAAGCTGTGACCTTGTGCGCACTAGCCAGCGGGAATCCTCCGCCATATGAGGAAATCCATGATCGCCGCCAATCTCCCATGCCGTGAGCAATCTTCCTGTCAGCACGTTATCCTTATGAATTTCCAGGCTGACGTAAATCGGCTTCTTCTTATTCTCTTTCAGACTGTTAATAAAATCTCCCAACACATAACATTCTGGCATGCAAAGATATACATACGGATCCTCTTCCGTTCCCTTTCCTGCGTTTGGTTTTGCTCCCCTGTCAATATAGTTATAAGCGTCCCCGTTTTTTTGCGGTTCCGGCGCTGGAACATCCGGAATCTCCGGCACTTCCGGGATCACTGGAACATCCGGGATCTCCGGCTCTTGCACAGGATCAGGCCGCGGCGCCACGGGCTTGGTGTTCTTTAACTTTTCCAACTGACGTTTCGCCGCTTCCATGCGATTGCTATTTGCAGAAACATCCAGCTCTTTCATCTCCAGCTCCAAGTGCGACATGGTCATATCATAAGAAATCAGAGGATCGCCTGCCTTTACCGACTGGCCTTCTTCCACAAAGACTTCCGTTATTGTCTTTTCATCCAAAATATACACGTCCTGAGAAAAATCATTAGTCACGATCCCAGAACTGCTCATGCCGTTTTCCCCGACATAAGAGCTGATATTGGACACAAGCTGTACCTCCGCCGTGAGATTATTTTTCTGATAATTTTGATATGCCTTGATTCCTCCAAAAATTCCGGCTCCTGCAACACCCAGAGACACCAGGGTAATAATAATCGCTTTCTTAGTCATTCTACGCCTCCTTGCCGCTCAATGCCCCTGTTCTGACATCGTTTTCAAATTCCGGCTCCTTTTGGGCGCCTTCCGTAATTTCGCCATCGATAATATGAACGATGCGTTTTGCCTTTAAGGCAATATTTCTGTCATGGGTGATCATCACGATGGTGACGCCCTCGTCATTGAGCTGCTGAAACAACTCCATGATCTGCTGTCCTGATTTGGAATCCAGCGCTCCAGTAGGCTCGTCTGCAAGCAATATCTTAGGATTGTTAACCATGGCCCTGGCAATTGCGACTCTCTGCTTCTGACCGCCGGACAACTGCGTCGGCTTAAACGTGATGCGATCTCTAAGCCCCACTCGCTCTAAAGCCTGCGTAGCTCTCTCCCTGCGCTCTTTTTTCTTAATTCCCGCATAGCTTAATGGCAGGGCGACATTCTCAAGCGCCGACTGCCTCGAAAGAAGCTGAAAGTTCTGAAATACAAATCCAATGCTCTTAAGCCTCAAATCTGACATTTCCCTGTCCTTGCACCGAAGCACGTCCTCTCCTGCAAGCTGATAGGTGCCCGAGGTAGGACGGTCGAGACAACCGATAATATTCATCAGCGTTGTTTTTCCCGAGCCCGAAGGTCCCATAACCGCCACATACTCTCCCTCCTCAACCTGGAGGGAAACATCCTTCAACACCGGAACCACCAGCTTATCCTGCTGATAATCCTTATATATATTCTTTAAATCTAAAATCATAGCTGTCCTTCCCTCCGGCTTCTATTCTACAACCTCGCCTCCGCCAATATCGCCTAAATCTCCCGACATATCTTGTTGTCTGGGAACGTCAATGTCTTCCTCTGAAAGATCTTTGCTATCCTCTTCGGCTCCCCCTTCTCCCATAGAGTCGTCCAAAGAGAAATCCTCGTCCTGCGTAAGGCCTTCATCGCCCATGCCTTCGGAATCCCCGCCATCAGAACCGTCTCCTTCGAAATCTCCTTCTTCCTCTCCCTGGTTATAGAGCGGGGCGCTGTAATCTACTTCTTCCGCATTGGTGACCGCAGTCACGCCCTCATAAAGCCCTTCCATTGGAAATGCAATGTAATCGTCCTCCGAAAGGCCTGATAAAATCTCATATTGCCCCAGCTCGGCATCATATTCTCCCAATTCTACCACGCGCTTTTGAAGCTTGTTTCTGGCATCCGCCGCCCAGACATAGGCTTTCCCTAAATCCAGTTCTTCTCCTGTTTCTTCCTCTTCCATATCTTCCCCTGTCTCATCCTCTATTGCCTCTTCTGGAGCTAAGTCTTCTTCTCCCAGATCTTCTGCGCCTGTTTCCGCTGTTTCCTGCAAATCAGCTTCTTCTCCTGCCTCCTGTTCCCTCATGATATATCCTTCAAACAGCCAGATTCCCTCTTTCTTCTCTGCCTGCCCCTGGTCCAGCTCGATAAACAAATGCTGCCCAAGCATCAGTCCATCCGTAGAATCAAGCGCAATATAAAATGGATATTTTGTGGCCTTTTCTGCGCCGCTTCCAGAATCATACATGTAGTCATTTTGATTTTCAATTTGATTCTGCGTATCAATCTTGCTAATCGTCCCATTCCAGGTTTGTTCTTCGTCAATCCTGGAACGCAAAATCACTGGCTGTTCCTCTGACAGCATTTGGACATTCGTTTCACTGACAGTTCCCTTTACCCGGAAATCGCCTACCGCCAAAATCGTCATATACGCCGCTTCCTCGCCTGACATCGGATCGCTTCCAGACTCATTGATGGATTTTACAACCCCTGCGAGCTTGCTAGTCACTACCGCGTTGTCAATCCTTTCCTGTTTTTTTTGCATCTCTGTCTTTTTGCTTTCGATATTATACTCTGACTGCTTGATGCTGTTTTCTTTTTCCTGAATGTCAGCCGTATATTGATATTTTTCATCCGAAGACGCTGCGTTGCGCTCCTTGTTGAGCTGCTCGATCTGCGCCCGGTAATCCGTGATCTCATTCTGCATCCCTTCCAGATCTAACTGTGCCTGGGCAAGTTCTGCTTTCAAATCCTCCATATCATATTCAAACAGAGGATCGCCCTCTTTCACCATGGCGCCCTCTTCCACAAAAACTTCCTTTATCTCACGTTCGCCGTCCTTGTTTACTTTCCAGCTTTCTTGCGCTTCCACGACCCCGGAATAGCGGTTCTGCGCACCAGAGCCAGAAGACATGATAGCAGACACTTTTTCCACAAAGACCTTGTCCGCCTTGCTGCCGCCGCTGTTTCCTTTTAACAAATACCATGCCCCTGCGCCTGCTGTTGCAGCAAGAATCACTGCCACGGCGATGATAATGCCTATTTTCTTTTTGCTCATTCTTTCCCTCCTGCTTTTTATAAAAGTATTCTGTTTATAGGATCAGGGCGCCAAAAAGCCTAAATGGCCCGCAAGGAAATTTAAGCCTCTTGGCGCCCTGATCTTCATAGCAATAAAAGATTTTTATTCCGTTACCATATTATCATAAATCCATTCGAAAGCCTAACTATTTTTATTAATATTTTCTTAAAAATTGTCTTTCTCTGCCTGGCTAATTATTTCCACGACAAAATTCAACTTTTGACTTGAAATTCCATGCGGTTTTCTGTAAACTATGGATATATCATTTGTTTGATGAAATCAGGAGGAAATCACAATGAAAAAATCTATAAAGCAGTCTACTCTCATGTTTCTATTAAACGGTGTTTCCATTTTGTCCTTGCTATTTTTAATGTTTTCCTTATTTTCATTTACCAAGGTAAACCGTCAATTGGACACAGCTCGAGAGAACCGTTTTATGCTGACCTATAATGCCAACCGTTTTATGAATGGTTCCGCATACCTCACTAACGAAGTCCGTGCATTCGCCTCCACGGGCAAACAGGAACATTATGATAATTACTGGAACGAGGTCAACAACCTAAAGAACCGTGACAAAGGCATGGAGGCAATGCAGGAAATTGGAATTACTTCCGAAGAAGAGGCAATGATCGACGAAATGTCTACTTTATCCAACAACCTGATCCCGCTGGAAGACGAAGCCATGAAGAACGTCGAAGCGGGACAGATGGAGGAAGCCATCGACTACGTATATGGAGAAGAATACAATAACTCCATTGCCCAAATAAGTTCCTTAAAAGAACAGTTCCTTTCAGATCTTGACAACCGGACCTCTTCCGATGTCAAAGACTTGGCGAAAAATGCAGAATCAATTGAATTCTCGATGATTTTCGCTCTCGTAATCGTAGTAATCATGCAACTGCTTATCATGTTCATAACCAGAATGCGGATTTTACGTCCTGTAATATTTGTCCGTGACCAGATGGGAGAAATTTCTCAGGGTAATCTCTCAGCAGAGTTCCCCATGAAATCAGACACTTCTGAAATCGGAATGCTGGTGGAATCCATTCATGAAACCAAGCGGGAATTGAAAAAGTACATAAAAGATATCGATTCAAAACTGGCTGACATGGCAGCAGGAAATATGGATCTCTCGATCGGGAACAATTACCGCGGAGAATTTTTACCGATCCAGAATGCAATGCGCCAGATTTTGGATTCTTTGAACAAAGCCCTTTCTCAAATTAATAAGACTGCCGAGAGTGTTTCTGAAGAGTCTAGCCGCATGGCGTCTGACGCCCAGCTTCTGTCTGATGGCGCTGTTCAGCAGGCGGCCGCCGTACAAGAATTGTCTTCCAGCATCCAGGTATTATCCAAGCAGGTGGACAGCACATCTTCGGATGCGGATACCGCATGGAAATGTTCTACAGAGGCTGCCAAGCTTCTTTTAGATGCCAATGACAAGATGGCTCTTTTGACTTCCGCCATGGAAGATATTTCAGACGCCTCCCAGCAGATTGGCGGAATTATCAAGACCATTGAAGACATCTCATTCCAGACCAATATTCTGGCTCTGAATGCCGCCGTGGAAGCTGCGCGCGCAGGAGAAGCAGGAAAAGGCTTTGCCGTTGTCGCAGATGAGGTACAGAATCTTGCCAACAAGAGTTCTGTCTCTGCGCAGCATATTACAGACCTGATTGAAAACTCTATCAAGATGATTAAGAATGGTTCCACCTTGTCTACCGAGACCACAGAGGCGCTTGCTTCCGTCGTGGTAGGCGCAAAACAGGCAACTTCTTTGATAGAGCAAATCGCAGAGTCCGCCACCCAGCAGTCGCAGTCTCTTCATCAGCTTACGATGGGCATGGAGCAGATTGCAGAGGTTGTCCAGACCAATGCCAGCACGGCGGAGAAATCAGCCGCATCCGCACAGGAACTTTACAAACAATCCACGGATCTCAAAGTGTCTGTTAACAGATTCCAGTTGCGCAAGTAAATTTCAAAGCAATACTTTCTTAGTCTTATACAACATAAAAGAGGCAAAGAATCCTGCTAAGCAGGTTCTTTGCCTCTTTTATGTTACGCAAATGGCATAATTATTCTTGCCGTATATTGATCAGTGCTACTAAGAATCTCTCTATTCCTTACAGCGGATATTGATCGGTGAGCTCTTTTACCATCGCAAGCACCTCTTCGGATGCACGCTCGCCCTCTTTGATCATCCTGGCAATACATTCTGCAACCTTGTCCATATCCGCTTCCTGAAACCCTCTTGAAGTAATCGCCGGCGTACCCAGACGAATCCCGCTGGTAACAAACGGGGACTTGGGATCATTGGGAATCGTATTCTTGTTACAGGTAATATTGACTGAATCCAAAAGCTTCTCCACGGCTTTCCCGGTGAGATCATAATTGGTCAAATCCACAAGCATCAGATGATTGTCCGTTCCACCGGAAACGAGCCTGATTCCGCGGTCCATCAGCCCTTTCGCCAAAGCCTGCGCATTCTTTACGATATTTTGCTGATATGCTTTAAAACTGTCCGCCAGGGCTTCTTTAAAGCAAACAGCCTTGGCAGCAATCACATGCATCAGCGGTCCGCCCTGAATTCCCGGAAATACTGCCTTATTAAAGTTAAATTTATCTGCCATCTCCTGGCTCGCCAAAATCATGCCGCCTCTTGGTCCGCGAAGAGTCTTATGCGTAGTCGTAGTCACCACATGGGCATAGGGAATGGGACTTGGATGCAAGCCTGCAGCCACAAGTCCTGCAATATGCGCCATATCAACCATCAGATATGCGCTCACTTCGTCTGCGATCTCACGGAATTTCTTAAAATCAATCGTTCTCGCATAAGCGCTTGCCCCGGCAATGATCATTTTAGGCCTGCACTCCAGGGCAATCTCTCTTACCTTGTCGTAATCGATAAATCCTTCGTCATTGACGCCATACGGCACTATTTTAAAATAGCTTCCAGAGAAATTGACAGGGCTTCCATGTGTCAAATGCCCGCCATGATCTAAATTCATACCCATCACGGTATCGCCTGGCTCTAACATGGCAAACTGCACTGCCATATTTGCCTGCGCGCCGGAGTGAGGCTGCACATTGGCATAGTCGCATCCAAACAACTCTTTTGCGCGCTGAATGGCAAGATTCTCCACCACGTCGACGCATTCACAGCCGCCATAGTACCTCTTTCCTGGATACCCTTCTGCATATTTGTTCGTCATCGGGCTTCCCATTGCCGCCATCACTGCATTGCTTACCCAGTTTTCAGATGCAATCAGCTCAATATGGCTGTTCTGCCGCTCCATTTCTGCCGTAATGGCATCCGCCACCGCTGCATCTGCGTTCTTCACTTCCTCAAATGAATACATGTTTCTTTTCCTTTCATCTCTGTATATTTGTCATTTTTTGATAACCGTAACTGCCGCATTTAATGATATAATGCAGTCATTTGAATGTCAATAAGAAAAATACCTGCAACACGAAAATCAAAGGCATTCCCACCACGAAATACCAGTGCTTCGTCTTATGCCGGAAAACGTAGATTCCAGCCCAGGTGCCCAGGCTTCCTCCCAGCAAGCTGACTGCAAAAAAAGTTTTTTCCGCGATCCGCCAGCGTTTATGCCTGGCTTTCCATTTATCAATTCCCATTAGAAAAAATCCTGTGGCATTTAAAATGAGCAGATAACAAATACAAATTTTTTGCAGGTCCGTTTTCAGTAATTCCATTTCCTATTCTTCTCCCAGCTTCAGCGCAATGATAATTCCCGCTGCCAGGGCAACTACGCCTGTGGCAATGGAAATAAACGTAATCTTGCCCATGTTGTTCATCAAAAAAATTGCCACCGGCGACGCTGCGATCAATCCAATAATCGCCCAATACGCATGATCTGGAAATTTTTGAAAAATGATTTCAATCGCCTTGGCTATGGCAAATATTCCTACGACAACGCCGATTCCAAATGGGGCCAGCACCTTGCATCCATCCAGCAGTCCCGGCACGTTAAAATCAATCAAATGATCAATAAACCCATTAATCTCGCCAAGCACTGGATTATAATACCCCATCAGCATCAGCATCATCGACCCGCTGACTCCGGGGATGACCATCGTGGCAGAGGCGACAATGCCCACGCCAAACAGTTTCACCACGTTAACCACGTTAAAACTCAAGTCGGCTGCAGCGCCCTCTTGTTCTCCCAGCAGCGCCAGTCCTGCCACGAGCCCAAAAAATAGCAAAAATGCCAAAATATGACCCAGGCGTATGGTTTTTCCTTTCACTTTGCCTGCAATTGCCGGAAGTCCGCCGATAATCAGCCCGATAAACAAAAGATTCGTCTGAAAAGGAATACGCACAAACATATACTCAATAATGCGGGCCAATACTACAATTCCAATCCCCATTCCAATAACGATCGGAATCAAGATCTTCATGCTCTTTTTAAATTCTGAAAACAAATGGGTTGCCGCATGGATCATTTTATCGTAAATGCCCATGGAAACTGCCATAGTTCCGCCGCTGACTCCGGGAATGATATTTGCCACTCCCATCATCACGCCCTTTAAAATCATTTTAATCATACATTCTCTCCTAAATATTGTTTCAAAAACCGCATCAACGCCTGCATCTGCTGATCCGTGCCAATCGTAATCCGCAGGTACTGGTCTATCCTCGGCTTATCAAAATACCGCACATAAATCCCCTGCTCTTTCAATGCCTCAAATAATTTCTTCGCTGGGCATCTTGGATGACTGGCAAAAATAAAATTCCCCTTTGCATCAGGGAAGACAAAGCCAAGTTTGGAAAGCTCTCTTTTCGTCCATTCCCTGGTGGCTATCACCTTGCCAATCGTCTCCCTGAAATATGCCTCATCCTTAAGCGATGCCGCCCCCATGGCGATGCTCACCGTATTCATGGTATAAGAATTGAAAGAATACTTAGCATCGTTCAGATATTTGATCAGCTTATGATTTCCAAAAGCATAGCCAATCCGCATCCCCGCAAGGCTCCTTGATTTTGAAAAAGTCTGCACCACCAGCAAGTTATCGTACCGTGGAACCAGTGATAGCGCCGACACTCCTCCAAAATCAATATATGCCTCGTCAATAATCACGATCACTCCGGGATTGCATGCAATGATCTGTTCAATCTCTGCCAAATCCTTTGCCAGCCCAGTGGGTGCATTGGGATTGGGAATTACAATTCCTCCGCAATCTTTCTGATAATCTGCGCTCCTGATCCGAAACTGCTCATCCAAGGGCTGGCATTGATATGGAATGCCAAACAGCTTTGCCCACACCTCATAAAAGGAATATGTGATATCTGGAAACAAGATTGGTTTTGTTCCCTGAAAAAAAGTTAGAAAACTCATCGCCAGCACATCGTCGGAACCAACCCCTACAAAAATCTGTTCCTCAGGCAACCCATACCGCCCTGCCAGAGCCCGGACTAGATCTCGGGCGCCAGGATCTGGATATTTTCTCAAAATTTCTGAATTGATATCTTTTAAAATCTGCGCCGCTAAAGGCGCTGGCGGATAAGGATTTTCATTCGTATTTAATTTGATGATATCGGGATTTTCCGGTTGCTCCCCAGGCGTGTAGGGCACCACTTTTCTCACATTTTCTTCCCATGCTGCCATTTTTGATTCCTCCTGCCTGATCTTCATTTTAATCCATACGCTTCTGCAAGTTTTTCAAAAGCAGGCAGGGAACGCTCGATCATTTCATAGGAAACGCAGTACGCAAGACGCACATAGCCAGGACAGGCAAACGTGGTTCCCCCTACCAGCAAAATGTGATACTTCTTTGCCTGCTCTACAAATTTCTTTTCGTCTGCTTCCGGGGATTTGATAAATAAGTAAAATGCCCCCTGGGGCTTGATGCAAGCAAAGCCAAGCTGCGTCAGTTTATCATAGATCAATTTCCGGTTCCTGTCATAATATGCCACATCCGTAGTGGAATCAATCGCTCTAATCAACGCCTTTTGCATCAGGGAGGGCGCATTGACAAAGCCCAGCATCCGGTTTGCCACAGACAAGCCGCTGCATGTCTGCTCGCAATCCGCCATCCGTGGGCTGACTGCGATATATCCGATCCTTTCCCCTGGAATGGACAGGGACTTGCTGAAAGAATAGGTCACAAAGGTATTCTGATAATATTTGGTCAAAAAAGGAATCTGGTTACCGTCGTAAACCAATTCCCGATAAGGCTCGTCAGACACCATGAAAATCTCATGTCCATATTGCTCCTGCTTTTTCTCCAATATAGACGCCATTTTCTGGATCGTCTCTTCTGAATAAATCACGCCTGTGGGATTCACTGGGTTGTTGATAATCACAGCCTTGGTCTTTTCCGTAATTTTGCGTTCCATATCCTCTAAATCCGGCTGAAACGTATCCATATCCGGGGTCACCTCAATCAATATCCCCTGATGGTTTGCCACATATCCTCTATATTCTCCAAAATACGGAGCCAGCGCAAGCACCTCGTCCCCCGGATCCAAAATCGTCTTAAACACCACGTTCAATGCGCCAGCGGCTCCCACCGTCATCACGATATGCTGTCCCAAAAATTCTGTCCCAAACCGCTGGTTCAAATTATCCGCTACTGCCTGCCGGGTCTTTGGATAACCCGCATTGTCCATATATCCATGAAGCTCCAGGGAATTTTCATTCTGCACTGCGTCAATGATCGCCTGATTGTACGCCGCCGGAACCGGCGTCATCGGATTCCCCAGACTGAAATCATATACGTTTTCTACCCCGACCTTTGCTGCAAGTTCCTTTCCTTCTAGGAACATGGCACGGATCGCAGAACTGTTTGCCACGGCCTGCTGCATTTTCTTTGAAATCATCTTATCATCCTTTCTCTGCCGTTCTCGTTATCAAAGCAAAACGGCTGTAAATCACAATACTTTTCCATTCTATCATTAATAAGTGCAAAAAAAAAGAGGCACATTTTCATGCACGCTCTTTTTTGTCGTTCCGTTTACCATTTATGCTTTAAAATTTTTGATCACGTTCAATGCTGGAAGCGGCTTGCCCTCATAATCAAACAACGCCCGATTCGCGCGTTCATTGCCACAGGGAACAGAATCTTTAACGTATTTTAGGGAAGCCTTGGTCGCCTCGCCGCTGCCAGGCGCTGGAATCCAGGCAGGCTCCCAATAAAAGAATCCCTTGCCTAACCCCTTGGGCGCCTGGGAAATACGCCTCATCAAGTCTTCCATGAAGTCTGCCTGTCCCTGCTTGGTCACAGGATACTCCATTTTCTTGCCCTGAAAAGGCTTGTCAGCCATTTCCTCATATTCCGCGGACTTTAAGCCTTGATGCACGGCATAATCCTCCAAAGTATGTCCCATAGAAACTTGCGCCACGACCAGTTCCTTTCCATAACGCTGCGCCAAATCTCTCATATTATATTCCAAATCAGCAAGAGAGCCATGCCGAAACGGATCATAAGACAGTCCAATCACGTCAAAATCTGATCCGTCATTTTCAAAATAATTGTCAAACCACTCCCTATGCAATGCATTATCGCAGCCATTACCCAGATGGATCATCACTGGCGTATCTTGGTCCATAGAACGCACTCCCCGGATTCCGGCATTGACAAGCCATGCGATATTCTCATAGTTGGGACGTTTTCCATCCGGCCACAGCAGGCCGTTGGATATTTCATTGCCCACTTGCACCATATCCGGTAACACGCCCTCTACTCTCATATTACGCAATACCGCAACTGTAAAGTCCTGCACTGCATACTCTAGCCTTTTTCCAGTAAAATCTGCCCATGCCTTGGGCTTGACCTGTTTTCCTGGATCTGCCCAAAAATCACTGTAGTGCAAATCCAGCATTACATACATGCCGCGGTCTCTTGCCCTTTGCGCAAGGGCGATTGCAGACTCCATATCGTTGGTGCCGCCTCCGTATGGTTCTCCCTGTTGGGAATATGGATGATTCCACAACCTGATTCGTATGGCATTGGTGCCATATTCTTGCAATACGGAAAGCACGTCTCTTTGATCCCCGTCCTCGTCCTGGAACTTGACCCCCAATGATTCTAATTCCAGAAGCGTGGAGACATCCATCCCCTTGATAAACTTCATTTTCTCAGAAATCTTTCCCATAACCCTCTACCTCTTTTTCTTTTGGATATTGTTTGGATCCATGTGCTGCAAGTTTCTTAACCTTAACGCCTCTCTTTCTATTCTACAAGATTGTACGGCATTAGTCAAAGCCAAACTTGAAAGCTATCGCTATTCTAACGGTCAGTACACCAGCACGGCGCACCCCGCCTCAATATTGTCATACAACTTCTTTGCAGCGCTGTATGGGAGGTTAATACATCCATGAGAGCCATTCCTTAAGTAATAGCTTCCCCCAAAGCTCCTCCTCCATGTAGCGTCATGAAACCCCACCCCGCCGTTAAAAGGCATCCAAAAAGATACTGGAGATGCATAGCCTTCTCCTCTGAGCACCCGGTTGCGCTCCTTATAATACAATCCAAAAGCTCCCGGAGGGGTATTCCAATTCTTTTCGTCATTCCCAGACACGAAATCAGATTCCATTAATAATTGTCCGTCTTTATAGTAAAATAAATGCTGCGTGCCCAGGTTGACTTCCACATAAGTGTCCCCATAATCGTTCCCATTGCGGCTATTTGCCCATCTGTCATATTCTGGTTCCCTAACTGCCACTTCTCCACTTAAAATTAGTTCCTTAAGCACCTGAAACTCCTTTTCACGATCTATGCGCCATCCATAATCGCCATCCTCTATGACAACCTCCGTGCCATAAGTAGTGACAAGCTTTTTGGACTTTCCCACCGTGTCCCATTTATCCGCAAGATAATCCACATATGCGGTAATCTGCTCTTGTGAAACGTTTACTTCTCCATCTTGATCTACAAAAATCCAGGCGCTTATGGTTTTGCCATCTAAAATCTCCTCTTCGGTTCCAAATTGATATGTAATGGATGTCTGGGCAAACTGGTTCATGACCTTTACCTGCTTCTTCAAATTCTTAGAGCCACTAGTTCGTTTGGGTTTCGTATAGCACCCTTGTTCATCCAAAGAAAATGTATCCTCAAGTTGTAAAATCGCCCTCCGCAGCTGGTCCATGAACTTCTTTACTTTGACAGTCGTGCCATCTTTCTCGGTAACAATCTTATATCCTTCGCCTGGAAGATATTCTGATACCCTGGCATCCTCTGGCTGCTTCATTTTTTCTTTATCTAAAATTTCCCATTTGCTGGTCTCTCTCTCTAAGGCGCCTTTGTCAAAATATACCATGGTCCGCACTTCGATATGCCTTTCCCGCGCCAAAGCTGACGGCCACGCAAAAATATTTTGCTCTTTCAGTTCCTTTTCAAGCGTCCCGTCAAATATGGATCTTAATTTGATGTCCTTGCCTGTTAAAGTTTCCTCCTTGTTTTCCCTGGCTTTTATCTTTATCTCGTAACTGTATATTTCCTCTATCATCTGCTGCTCTACTTGATCCACGCTCTTTCCTGACACGTCGATGCCATTGATCACGGTCCCTGGAAGGAAATGATAACAGAAGAACACGGCAGCCCCTAAATATATTAAAAAAAACAATAGAACGCTTCCCGTTGCAACCCATACCCCCAGATCTTTTATCTTTGTATATTTCGTAGTCTCCATGATTAGCACCTTTCTTAGTCCAGTAAAGTAAATAGCAATCCTAAAGGGGATGCGCACTCGCACGAGCAGAGAGTGTCGCTGGGTGACTGCGCCTGGCGCATCAAAGCAGGCAATCGTCATACCAACGTCCTTTTATATTATAATAATATTTTTCCTAAAGTCAAATAATTTCTATTTTTCAATATTTTACAGTTGACAACTTTATGTTTCTATGATAAAATATGGTTTGTTTCGGGGTATGGCTCAGCTTGGCTAGAGCGCACGGCTGGGGGCCGTGAGGTCGCAGGTTCGAATCCTGTTACCCCGACTTTATACATGATCCATTACCTCGCTGCAAGCAGCGGGGTTTTTTCATTCAATATCAAACCCCAGCAAGCGAGCTATTATCTCATAGGCATTACGAGATAAAAACAGAGGCCGCTACAGCCCCTGTTCCCTGACGCCAGGCACGCGCTCTCGCCCGTCCCTGCCATATATTCTTTTTTTACCAGCCTGCCATTCTTTCGCATAAACAATCGTATACATTACAATTCCCATAACGCATCCGGTTATCACGTCAAACACAGAATGCTGTTTTAAAAACATCGTAGATGCAACAATTGACGTCATCAGCACGCAAGAACCCCTGCGAATCCACTTCTTCTCTCGCAACTGCTCGCTGTGCATCACTGCAAGATGTACCCCGATAGAATTATATACATGAATGCTTGGAAACAAGTTCGTCGGCGTATCTACCATATACAATCCCTGTACCAGAGAAATAAAGATGTTATCTCGTTCAAAAACTCTCGGCCTAAGATAATGACCATTGGGATAAACCGTAGAAATTATCAAAAACACCGTCATACCGACAAAGAGAAAAATACACAACTTATAATAATCCTGAACGTTTTTAAAAAAGAAGTAGGCTATTGCAAGCGCTACATATCCAAACCATAACAAATAGGGCACGATAAATATCTCAATAAACGGGATATAATCATCAATTGCCATATGGACCACATGAAACCGCCTGGTCACTGTCTGCTCCAGATAAGCAAACCATGCAAGATAGATCAAGCAATATGACAATATCCATCCATGCCGATAACGATACAAAAGTTCTTTTATTTTCTCTACCATATGACCTTCACCTTTTCTTGACAATTTCTCTTTTCATGAGGCTGTGACGCTAACATAAATTGCATGGCATAGATTTACATATTCTGTCTTTGCCGCAGCAGCAAAGCCTCTTGAACAAATGCATTTATTAGTGTGACAGCCCCTATCATTAATATATTCCGTAATAAATTGCATTATAGCACAGGAACTGTTATCAAACAATAAATTTTCCTGATTTAATAAATTATTAAAAATTTTTCTGTTCTTTGTATATATTACTTATGATTCCGCAGTTTTTTGATTGACTTTTATGCAATTCGATGATAAGATTTCGTTGAAAGCATCAATTGATTCTGGTGTTTTGTATATTATAAATCAAAAATTACTTTTAGGAGGTACTTTATGGCACGTTTTACACTACCTAGAGATTTATACCATGGCAAAGGTTCTTTGGAAGAGCTGAAAAACCTGGTTGGAAAAAAAGCAATCATCGTTGTCGGAGGCGGATCTATGAGACGCTTCGGTTTTTTGGACCGCGCAGTGGGCTATCTGGAAGAAGCAGGCATGGAAGTTGCTCTTTTTGAAAATGTTGAGCCCGATCCGAGCGTGGAAACTGTTATGAAAGGCGCAGAGAAAATGCGGGAATTTGAACCTGACTGGATCATCTCCATGGGCGGCGGTTCCCCGATTGACGCCGCAAAGGCAATGTGGGCATTTTATGAATATCCCGAGACTACTTTTGAAGATTTGATTACCCCCTTTAATTTTCCAACGCTGAGAACGAAAGCCAAGTTCTGTGCCATTCCTTCTACATCTGGGACTGCGACGGAAGTAACTGCATTTTCGGTTATCACAGATTATGCAAAAGGCATCAAATATCCACTTGCAGACTTCAACATTACGCCAGACGTCGCTATCGTAGATCCGGCGCTCGCTGAGACGATGCCTAAGAAATTAACCGCTCATACCGGGATGGACGCTATGACTCATGCGATCGAGGCTTACGTTTCCACGCTTCATTGCGATTATACCGATCCTTTGGCGCTTCATGCAATCAAAATGATTCACCGTGATCTGAAAGCTTCCTTTGACGGAGACATGGATGCCAGAGACCGCATGCATAACGCACAGTGCCTGGCAGGCATGGCATTCTCCAATGCGCTCCTTGGCATCGTTCACTCCATGGCGCATAAAACGGGAGCTGCCTACAGCGGCGGGCATATCGTGCATGGCTGTGCAAACGCTATGTACCTCCCCAAGGTCATCAAATATAATGCGAAAAATGCAGAAGCTGCCGTACGCTATGGAGAGATTGCTTCCTTTATTGGTTTAAAAGGCGACTCTACAGACGCTTTGGTTGACGCTTTGATCTCTGAATTACAATCCATGAACGCTTCCCTGGAGATTCCCTCCTGCATCAAAGATTATGAAGGCGGCATAATTGACGAGAAAGAATTTATGGAAAAACTTCCCGAAGTTGCAAAACTGGCGATTTCCGATGCCTGCACCGGATCAAACCCCAGAATTCCCACTCCGGAAGAAATGGAGAAACTGTTAAAGGCATGTTTCTACGACGAAGAGATTGATTTCTAAATATTTATTCTTCAATTTTTGTAGAAACACGCTTTTCAGTACATAAAAAGGCTGCAGCAGAATTAATCTTAGACGGACTATTTTGAGATACCCGTTTGAATCGTATTCTGCGGCAGCCTTTGCCAATTTATACCTGATCATTCTTGCCGCTGTCGAATCATGCGTCGTCTGCGGCTATGCTTGCTCAATTTCACTTCCTACCAGCAAGCTCCTCTATCAAATCAACGGGAGCATATGTTCCACCAATGCAGCAGAATGTGCTGCGGCAGCCTTTTCAAAGGCAGGATAATCCATCTCGGCGCTATCATCCGCCTTGTCTGAAATTGCCCGGATGATCACAAAGGGGATATGGTTTAAATAAGCCGCATGTGCAATAGACGCTCCTTCCATCTCTACGCAAAATGCTTGAAAGTTCTCTATAAGACTCTCTTTTACTTTTTTGTCGCTGATAAACTGATCCCCGCTTACAATTCTTCCCTGATAGACGCTAATATCAGGATTTACTTCTTTACAGCAAGACACCGCAAGATTCAGCAGATGATCATCTGCAGCAAAAGACAGACATCCCATTTGTGGAACCTCGCCCAAAGGATAACCAAACACCCTTGCATCTACGTCATGATGCAGGGCGTCTGTAGACGCCACGATATCCCCGATGTTAATTTCAGCCTTCAACGAACCTGCCACTCCCGTATTGATGATATGGCTCACTTGAAACAAGTCACAGAGTATTTGAGTGCAAAGCGCAGCATTGACTTTTCCAATTCCGCTGCGTACAATTACCACCTCTGTCTGATTCAACGTGCCCTCCAAGAATTCCATCGAAGCTTTCTGCACCGTGTTTTCAATCGTCATTTTTGCCTTTAATGCCTCAACTTCCAATTCCATAGCGCCGATAATCCCGATCTTCTTCATCGTCTCCTCCGTTCTATGTGTGTTCGATACAAACATTGTTTATTTAAGAATTTGCCGTTTTGCGCATCCTTTATTCCGGGTATATCAAATGTTTCTCATCAATCTGATATAGAACCTGCGTCAAATAGCGTTTTGCCAGATAATTTGCCATGTTGAGATTCATATCCAAATAATTGCCGCAGTCCTTGGCGCTGGCGCCAGGCACTTCCCCCTTGAAATCCCGGATAAACTCGAATAACTCTGTAACCAGCTTTACGATGTCCCGAGACTCATAATCTCCGGCAAGCAGCAAATAGAAGCCTGTGCGGCACCCCATAGGTCCAAAATAAATCGTCTTGTCTTTGTACTCTGGCTCGTTTCTAAGATAAGTTGCCGCCAAATGCTCAATGGTATGCACTTCTGCTGTATTCATCACTGGCTCATCATTGGGCGAAGTGATCCGCAAGTCAAAGGTGGTAATCACTTCCTCGCCTACATGATCCTTTCTGGACACATAGACCCCAGGCTCAAGCTTTATATGGTCAATTGTAAAACTTGTAATTTTCTCCATCTCGTTCTCTCCTTTACGTTAAATACTCCAATCTGACAACTGCTCTACCATTTGAGGCAATTCTGGCAATTTATTGATAAAAGGCACTTCTGCTTCTACTGTGCCATACCCTGTCCTAGCATGAATAAACGGCAGCCCTGCCTCCTTTGCCGACAGATAATCCCCCTGCGTATCTCCTACATATACCGCTCTTTGCAAATGATTTCGCTCCGTCACCAAACGGATATTATAGCCTTTTTCCCTGCCGGTGCCTCCAAAGCTTTCGTAATCATCAAAGTAACTCCCCAAGTTATGAAAATCCAAAAATGCCTCAATATAGCCGACTTGACAGTTGCTTACAATAAACAGATGATATCCCATCTCTTTTAATTGCTTTAGCGTTTCCTCCAAGCCGGGCAGCAGCCGGCCGCCATGACGGCGAATATATTCGTTCTCCTCCTGACAACAGTAACTGAGCAATTGACGCCGAACGTCAAGCTGATACTCTCCAAAAAGAATATCTGCAATGTCATACATGCTTTTGCCCATGACTGCCTGCACCATCTCAATGGAAATCTCTTTGTCAATGTCGGGACGCTTTTCTAACGCTTCTTTCCATGAAGCAGCCACTTCCCTGGATGAATCCCACAATGTGCCGTCTAAGTCAAATAAAATTCCTTTTTTCATAAACGCTCCTGTCATCCTGTCCTACTCTGTTTCTTCCTCGGACGCTGCAATCGTCAAAGCCAGTTCCTGTAACTGCTTCTGATCTACGACATTTGGCGCATCCGTCATCAGGCAGGAAGCGTCTTTGACCTTTGGAAATGCAATCACGTCACGGATCGACTCGCATTGCATCATCAGCATGATCATCCTGTCGAGGCCGTAGGCAAGCCCGGCATGAGGCGGAACCCCGTATTGAAACGCATTCAGCAAGAAGCCAAACTGCTCATAGGCGCTTTCTTTGGTAAAGCCCAGCACTTGCAGCATTTTTTCCTGAATATCATTCTGATGGATACGCACCGATCCCCCGCCTAATTCCGTCCCGTTAAGAACAATATCATACGCCTTTGCACGCACCGAGCCTGGATCAGAATCAATCTTATCCCAGTCCTCTTCCACAGGCATGGTAAACGGATGATGCATCGCCATAAAACGATTTTCCTCTTCTGACCATTCCAATAGCGGAAAGTCTGTCACCCAGAGAAAATGATATTGATCTTTCTCAATCAATTCCAGTTGTCTTGCCAATTCCAAGCGCAGGGCGCCCAATACGTCCCAGACCACCTTATTCTTATCTGCCGCAAACAACAGCAAATCTCCAGGCTCTGCCTGCATCTGTCCTGCCAACGACTGCAACTCTTCTTCTGTCATAAATTTTGCAAAGGAGGATTTATACGTGCCGTCTTCATTGACTGCCAGATAGGCAAGCCCTTTGGCGCCATAGCCCTTGGCAAATTCCACCAGCTTGTCAATCTTCTTCCTTGGCATTGCGCCCTGTCCTTTTACATTAATTCCTCGTACGGAGCCACCCTGTTCCAACGCCCCGGTAAAAACTGCAAACCCACAGCCTGCAACAACCTCTGACACATTCACCAGTTCCATTCCAAAACGAGTGTCTGGCTTGTCAGAACCAAAACGATCCATAGCCTCCTGCCAGGTGATCCTAGGAATCGGAAGCTTTACTTCCACGCCGACAGCCTCCCGGAACACATATTGCAACAAGCGCTCATTGACATCAATCACGTCATCCACGTCTACAAAAGACAATTCCATATCTGCCTGGGTAAATTCCGGCTGACGGTCCGCGCGGAGATCCTCGTCACGGAAGCAGCGGGCAATCTGAAAATAACGGTCATAGCCAGAGCACATCAAGAGCTGCTTAAATAACTGCGGCGACTGCGGCAGCGCATAAAAGCTGCCCGGATGCACCCGGCTGGGCACCAAGTAGTCTCTCGCCCCCTCCGGCGTGGATTTTGTCAAAATCGGCGTCTCAATCTCCAAAAATCCCTCCTGCGCCATAAAATTGCGCAACAACATTGCAACTTTGCTCTTCATCATGAGATTCCTTTGGAGATCTGGCCTGCGCAAATCCAGATAGCGATAGCGAAGACGCAGCTCGTCCTTTGTCTGAGAATTTTCCTCAATCGGGAACGGGGGCGTTTCAGATTCCGATAAAATCCGAAGATCCGTCGCAATCACCTCGATATCCCCTGTCTTTAAATGCTCATTGACAGCCGCCGCTCTTCGTTCCACGGTTCCGGTAACGGCTACCACGAATTCACTTCGCAAAGTGCCTGCCTTGGCAAATCCCCTGCTTCCCACTTTCGGCTCGTCAAATACGATCTGAAGCAAGCCAGAACGGTCTCTCAAATCGATAAAAATCAGGCTCCCAAGATTCCTCCTCTTCTGCACCCATCCCATGACTGTAACCGTTTGCCCGATGTTGTCATGCGAAACTTCCGTACATCTGTGGGTCCTGCAAAGCCCTTTCATTGATTCTGCCATGTTTCACTTCCTCCTTCTTTCAATCCCTGTTAAAAAATTCTTTTATTTCAGCGTAACCTTCCGCCGTCAGCTTTTCTTTCTGGAACTTGCGGTTCTTATTCATCGTTGTCACAAGCACCTGCTTTCCCTCTTTGCGCTGTTCCTGAGCTAAGGCGATCACTTCTACAAGCTTGTCTTCTGGATAATTCTTCTCAATCAGGTACGCCGCCTTTTGCGACTGTCCTGGCACCTGGAATCCACTCTCCAAAAGCAGCAGGATAATGCGCTCAAAGCCTATCGAAAACCCGCAGGCTGGCACGTCTTTTCCAGTAAATTTGCCGATCATCCCATCATAACGGCCGCCGCCGCCACAGCTTCCGCCAAATTCAGGCATAGCGATTTCAAAAATTGTCCCTGTATAATAAGACATCCCTCTTACAAGCGTGGGGTCAAACACCAAGTCGAACTCTGCTTCCTTGGTAGCATTGACGCTCGCCGCAATCTCTTTTAAGCTTGCAGCCACTTCCTGATCAAGATAGCTTCCCAATTCCTCTGCCAGATAGGAGACTCCCTGCGCCACGTCTTCTTTTCCCTGCAAACGTTTAAAAAGAGCCAGGTATTTGTCAATCGCTTCTCTTGGAAAGCCATTCTTTTCCAGTTCTTGCGCCGCACCCTCTAAGCCGATCTTGTCCATCTTGTCCAGAATGATAAACACCGTGTCAAAGGACTCCTCCGAAAAGCCGCTGTATTTTGCCATCGCCTTTAAGATTCTGCGTTCGTTGATGCGGATTTGAAAATTTCGGAATCCCAGTCTGCCAAGCGTGGTCGTAGTCGCAAGGATCAATTCAATCTCTGCAAGATTGCCTGGCTCTCCCAAAATATCGATATCGCACTGCATAAACTGACGGTATCTTCCCCGCTGGGGACGATCCGCGCGCCACACATTTCCGATCTGCAGCGCCTTGAACGGAGCTGGCAAGCTGTTGGAATTATTAGAATAAAACCGTGCCAGAGGCAATGTCAGATCATAACGCATTCCAAAATCCACCACGTCATTCTCTGTCTGCGCTGTCTCAAGATTTAGTTTTTCTCCACGTTTTAACACTTTAAAGATTAATTTCTCATTTTCTCCGCCCTGCTTGCTGCTGAGATTCCCAATATTTTCCATACAGGGGGTCTCTATGGGGGTAAATCCAAAACTGCGGTAAGTGTCTTTTATTACATTGATTACATAATCCCGAATCTGCATTTCTTCTGGTAAAATATCTTTCATGCCATTTACTGGCTTCTTTGCCAATGCCATATCATTTCCTCCATCCTGCATTTATTGTCAATAAAATTCTCTCTTGTGACGCTTACAGAGTTTCCCGCCATTGCGCAAACAACGCTTTCTTCCTTGCGATCATCTCGTCAATCCTTGCGATATACTGAGCAACGTCTTTGACATTCTCACAGCGCTCAATATGTCCGTCAGGATATATTTGCTTTGAGATGCTGCCTGCGCCAAGGGCAAGAATCGGCTGTTTCTCCTCCATCATCAAAATATTATAAAGTCCCGCTTTTAAAGGCGCTGCATATCCCACGTTTTCAAAGTTGCCCGCCATATTTTTCTGACGGTATAAATAATAGGGAGCAAGCCCCATATCCCTGGCATAACGTGCTGTAAGATCAATAATATCCCAGCTATTTGACATTTCCATGCCCTCGTAATCTTCTGGAACCATCCGAAACCTTGCCGCCCGCTTCATGGCAAGGGAATGGACCGTGAGGCTGTCAGGGGATAATTTCTTTGCAGCTTCCATCGTAGCTCTGACGTCATCAATATTTTCTTTCGGCAGACCCACGATGAAATCCATATTGATGTTGTCAAACCCAAGCTCTCTTGCCATAAAAAAAGCTTCTTCTGCCTGGGCAGGGGTATGACGGCGTCCGATAATGTCTAGCGTCTCCTGCTTCATAGTCTGCGGATTGATTGAAATCCGGGAAATTCCATGACTTTTAAGGACATTCAGCTTGTCCCTGGTGATACTGTCTGGCCTTCCTGCCTCCACGGTATATTCTGATAACCGCGCACAGTCAAAATGTTTCTCAATTGCGGCAAACAGCCGCTTTAGCTGCTCCGGGGACAAGGTGGTCGGCGTTCCGCCTCCGATATAGATGGTATTCAATTTGCGCCTGCGGCATAATTTCCCTGTAAAACGAAGTTCTTCTTCCAGAGCGTCCAGATATTGCTGAACCTTGTCCTTCCATTTCTCGATCGGCGAAGAGGAAAAAGAGCAGTAAGAACAAATGCTGGGGCAAAAAGGGATGCCGATATAAAGGCTGTATCCATCCTGATAGTCCACTGTGCCTAGCAGTTCCTTTTCCCGCTTTGCAATCTCAATACTGAGATCAATTTTCTGCTGTGAGGCAAAATAAGAACTCGCCATATGCGCTCTGACCGCCGCCTCTTCCTTTCCTTCTTCCAACATGGCCATTGCTATTTTTACTGGCCGGATTCCCGTAAGGGCGCCCCAGGGCAATTGCTGCCCTGTATATTTGGAAAGCATCTGATAGAGACATCTCTTTAACTGATTCTTCGTCTCAATGCGAAAAGAAAAATCCGCCTCTATAGAGTCCCTAAGCTTTATGGCGTATACAGCGCTTTCCTCTGGTTCTTGCAAGACGACTTCTATGCAGTCCTTTTGTCCGTTTTCTCCTTGCCGATAGCAGATCTCAAGACGGAACCGGGGCGGCGATTGCTGCTCGATTCTGCTGATTTTATCTTGATCTGCAAAAACCTTTACTTCTTCCGTGGCAAAAAATGCCTTTACCAGAGAATGGATATCATATTCAAAATTTGCCCGATTCAAGCATACAGTTATCATGTCATCATTTCCTCCATTCTGTGCGCTTTACAGCACCAACAGGTAGTTCGCGAAAGAATTAACAAATTTTACACTCTTCCTCTGTTCCTACTCACAAAAACGGATTCTGCCTTCGTTCCATGCCAATAGTCGTAAGATCCATGTGACCTGGATATACCTTTACCTCATCTGGCAGAACCAGAAGCTTATCTCTAATGGAACGCACGATCATTGACATGCTTCCCCCTGGGAAGTCTGTCCGGCCTACAGACTGGCAAAACAGCGTATCTCCGCTAAACAAAGCTTGCTCCTTTTCCAGATAATAGCAGCATCCTCCCGGCGTATGTCCTGGCGTATGCAGTACCTTGACCTCCATCCCCGCTAGCTGCAAAAGCGCCCCGTCTTTTACAAAAATATCCGCCCGGTAACTGTCCCGTCGTCCAATCATTGCCGAGACATTCATTCCTGGTTGATGCAATGTATCTTTTTCTTCCTCATGGGCATATATTTTTAGTTCAAAAATCTCAGCGAGTTCCTCTGCCGCCATGGCATGGTCAAAATGACCGTGGGTCAGCAGGATTGCCGTTGGAATCAATCCTTGCTCGCGGATTTTTTCTGCCAGCATCTGCGCAGAATCCCCCGGATCAATGACCAGCGTTTCTTTTGTCTTTTCATTAATTGCAAAATAACAATTTGTTCCAACCTGCCCTACACAATATCGCTCAATCTTCATAGTATGCGCATTCCTTTCTTACTAACAATTATCTCATTATAACGCTTACCGGAAAAATTGACCAGATAAAATTATTAATTCTGTATTTTTTGTATTTTTTCTTAAACTTGTTCTTGCAATTTCTACAAATACTATATAATATATATAATGAATGGTACTTTATCATTTTTTAGGCTGCAAAATGATAAGCTAATTTAACGAAAACTGGAGTGAGCATTATGAACAAAAAAAACAAAAGAGTACGACATCTTGGACGCAAAGTAAACAATCTGGTAATGTTATTGATGCTAGTCAGCATGACGCTTATGGTAATCTTGTGTATCTACATGTTCAATCACCAAACCATGCGGATGCTGGAGAACCGCTGCGTCAACGGCACCAACATGCTGAGTTATATGTTACAGCATTATGATGTAGATGATGCTGACGCCATAAACCAGATACTTGACGATCTAAAAGAAGAAATGCGCTGTGAATTTACGATCTTTGAAGGAAACACAAGGGCTTACACTACCGTGGAGCAGGATGGCAAGCGCATTATAGGAACGCCGCTAGCTGACGACATTGCCGAGATCGTGCTAGAGCAAGGCAAATCCTATATCGGAGAATTGAACCTTTTTGACACCGATTACCTTTGTTCCTATGTGCCTACCAAGGATGAAGCCGGCAATATCAACGGTCTTGTGTTTGCAGGAGTATCCATGGAGGCGGCTTCCGAAGAAATCGATCTCACGATTAAGCTGTCTTGTGCTGCAGGAGTTACTCTTGTCCTTATAAGCGCTTTCCTGATGTCGCTTTTTATCAGAAGCGCCGTATCCAAGCCTCTTTCGAAGATTACTACTCTTGCCCAGACCATATCAAATGGAGACTTGGGGCTTGAGAGAGGTGAAAACTTAACGGTGGATTTCCATTCCAATGACGAGATCGGCGTTCTTGCCGAAGCTTTTGAAAACACGATCCTGCGGCTACGCAATTACATTGGAGAGATTTCTTCTATACTGGAAGAGATTTCCAAGGGAAACCTGACGTCCACGATCAATCAGGATTATGTAGGCGATTTTACTTCCATTAAGAAATCCTTGGAAGACATCCTTACAAAACTCAATGGTACCATGTCCCAGATAGCCGAAAGTTCCAGTTATGTTTCAAACGGATCCTCACAGATGTCTATCGGGGCTCAGGCGCTCAGCCAAGGAGCTGTGCAGCAATCTAGCGCCGTAGAGGAACTGGACGGAAGCATGCAGAATATTTCTCACCATGTGGGAGAAACTGCAGAAAATGCCCAGGAAGCAAGTCACAAAGTGGAATTGCTGCGTGATCAGATCTCCGAAAGCAACCAGAAGATGCAGGAGATGATCCAAGCGATGCAGGAAATCAGCGATAGTTCCAACGAGATCAGCAAGATTATCAAGACCATCGAGGATATTGCCCTGCAGACCAATATTCTTGCCTTGAACTCCGCTGTGGAAGCATCCCGCGCCGGAGAAGCTGGTAAAGGATTCGCCGTAGTTGCTAAAGAAGTACGGGAACTCGCAGGAAAGAGCTCAGAAGCTTCCAAATCTACTACGGAATTGATTCAACGCTCCATCACGGCTGTAGAATATGGCAGCAAAATTGCAAATCAGACTGCCTCTCAGCTTGTATCCGTAGTGACCAATGCAAATGAAATTGCAGAAACAACGAATCAGATTGCCAATGCAGCCAAGATCCAGGCAAATTCTGTTTCCCAGATTCAAGAGCGAATTGGGCAGATCTCCAATGTGGTGCAGACGAATTCCGCCACCGCCGAGGAGAGCGCCGCTACCAGCGAGCAGCTCAGCGAACAGGCGAATCTCTTAAAGAGCCTGATCGACGTATTCCATTTAAGCAAATAAGAATTACATGTCATCGTGTGATACATAACTTCTGTGACATTAAAAAAACAGCAGTACCCTGGCAAAAGCTTTGGCACTGCTGTTTTCTAATTTTACAATATCTGTACATATCTTATTACCCTCTAGTTCTTTCTATATCAATCACGCTCTCCACCTGACGAATCTTATCAACCAAACTGTTGAGTTCCTCTTTTCCTTTGGTTCCAAATGCAATCGTAATCGTTGCGATCCCTTGTTTACTGGTATTGGAATTGACAGCGCTGATATCAATCTGACGTTCCGTCAGAACCTTGGTAATATCCACCAGAAGTCCGGTGCGGTTATTACCATAAATCTTAATCTCAGCCATATAACGGCCTTCTTCGTCCTCATTGGTCTGCCACTCTGCATCCAGCAGGCGCATCCGGTCGAGTTCCGAAAGATTGAGCACATTAATACAGTCGGTTCGGTGAATCGAAATTCCCCTTCCCCTAGTTACGAATCCCACGATCTCATCTCCTGGCACTGGAGCGCAGCAGCGGGAAAAACGTACTGCCACATCATCAATGCCTTTTACCACGATGCCGCTCTTAGAACGCACGCTGACACGTTTCTCTTTCCCTCCGCCGGAAGCCGTTCTGCCCATTCCGCCATGTTCGATATTTTTTAAAATATCTTCATCCGTGAGGGCTAATCTGTGGTCTTCCTGATAGTACTCCATCATTTTATTGACAATCTGCCCTTCTTTCAAACCGCCATGCCCCACGGCAGCCAGCACAGACTCCCAATCCCGAAAGCCATACTTTCTCATGATTCGTTCCTGATAGCATGGCTGATTCAAACAATGCCAATCGATGCTCTTTGTTTTGCAATACTGGCTCATCATCTCCTTGCCCTTGGAGATATTCTCTTCCTTAAATTCGCTGCGGAACCATTGGTTGATTTTATTCTTTGCCTGGGTACTTTTGACAATATTAAGCCAGTCCCTGCTAGGTCCCTTAGAGTTCTGAGAAGTCAAAATCTCGATACGGTCCCCGTTCTGAATCACATAATCAATATTCACAAGCTTGCCGTTTACCTTGGCGCCGATCATTTTATTGCCAACAGCAGAATGAATACAGTATGCAAAATCAATCGGGCTCGATCCATTCGGCAGATTTTTCACTTCCCCAGTAGGCGTAAAGCAAAAAACCGTGTCGGAAAACAAATCCAAATCGCTTTTTAAGAGGCTTAAAAATTCCCGGTTGTCAGACATGTCTTTCTGCCATTCCAGAATCTGGCGAAGCCAGCTTAACTTCTCCTCCTCCTGATTTTTTTCTACATTCTTATTGCCATTGGAAACTTCTTTATACTTCCAATGAGCAGCAATTCCATATTCTGCCGTACGGTGCATGTCAAACGTGCGGATTTGTATTTCAAAGGGCTGTCCTGTGGGACCTATCAAGGTGGTGTGCAAAGACTGATACATGTTTGGCTTTGGCATGGCGATGTAATCTTTGAATCTCCCCGGAATCGGCTTATACATCTCATGAATTACGCCCAACACCGCATAGCAGTCTCTGACAGAATTTACAATTATGCGAATGGCGAACAAATCATAAATCTGATCAAGAGTCTTATCCTGATTTACCATTTTTTTGTAGATGCTAAAGAAATGCTTTGCGCGCCCGTCAATGAAAGCCTTGATGCCTGCGCCTTTTACATGATTTTTTACTTCCTCCACCAACTGGGCGATATATTCTTCCCTGACGCTTTTTCTTATGGCGACTTTATCCACCAGGTCATAGTATGCTTCTGGCTGTAAATATTTCAAAGAAAGATCGTCTAATTCGATCTTGACTTTGGAAATGCCAAGGCGCTGGGCGATCGGGGCATAGATATCCATGGTCTCGCGCGCCTTTTCCTTCTGCTTCTCGGGTCTCATATACTTCAACGTCCGCATATTGTGAAGTCGGTCTGCAAGCTTAATCAAGATCACGCGGATGTCCTTTGCCATTGCAAGAAACATTTTACGCATATTTTCCGCCTGGACTTCCACTTTATCTGCCTCATAGGGCAATTGCCCAAGCTTGGTGACTCCATTTACCAATAGCGCAACCTCCTGGCTGAACTCCTTGGCAATCTCTTCCTCGGTCATCACGGTGTCCTCCACCACGTCATGGAGTATTCCCGCCACAATCGTCTCTTTGTCCAATTCCAGTTCTGCAAGGATAATGGCAACGCACAGAGGATGTATGATATAAGCCTCTCCTGATTTGCGCACTTGCCCTTTATGCGCCTCGTCTGCAATCTTATATGCTTTTTCAACAAGGGAAATGTCTGCGGAAGGATGGTACCTTCTCACGCCTGCGATTAGATCTTCATATAAACTTTCCGGACTCACAAATTCCTTGGTAGGCTTAATATGATCCTCCTGCATTTTTAGATTCTGCTGCTCTTCCAATTGATTTTTATTCTTTTCCATGCGCATTTCTCCATCTTGCCTGTCTCTTGCCGTTCCCCATATGTACCTTCATTTTTCGTTTGAGTTAATCCACATTATACAACGACTTTACATATTTTTGCAATGACTTTCTGCGTATTTTTATATCTTCTTTCCAAATAAATCCCAATTTTTCTGCTAAATGAATGGAAATATGGTTCTCTTTCTGAATGAAACAATAAATTTCCGCAAATTGGGTATGATTTTTCGCATAATCAAGAATTGCTTCGCAAAGCTCTGTGGCATAGCCCTGGTTCTGATATTGCTCCCCAACAACATACCCTAATTGCAAAACCGTCTCCTCTGGCAGTTGCATATGGTCAAGGCCCGCCCTTGCTATCACTTTCCCAGTAGCTTTCTCCACCGCAACCCACATGCCATAACCATAAAACTGGTACATATTTTGGATATACGCCTTGGTATATTCTTCCTCTTCTACGCGGTTTTCATACAAGCCCTCCATATATTTTGTAATCGCCTTTCCCTGGTAAAGTTCATACAAATCATCAAGATCCTCCAAGGTAATCTCCCGGAGGATGCAGCGCCTTGTCTCTATCAGCGTCCATGGGATTTGATGTTTTCTCTGGTAAACCCGTTTTAAAAACATTACATCAACTTCCTCAAAGCCCTGCGCCAGCATTTGCGCTTGGGAAAGTCTCTGCCCCAAAATCCTGGGATTGAGATAACCCATGCAAGCAAGATCAAGCTCCTGCGCCAGCGACATGACCTTGTCCGTCGCCGCCAGCAGCAAGCATTCCTCCGGTTTGAGATTCAAAAGCTGCAGCACTGCCAAAAGCTTCTCTTTGCTGTCTGCCTGATACATATCCAGATTGACAATCTGCACCTGATAGCGGTACAGGCCGTCTAACAGCTCAGTCAGCCCATCTTCCATTACAAACCGCTCCGGATCAGCTGGCTTGGCAATATTTAATTCTTTCAAGGAAATAATAAGTCCTCGAAACGTTAGCTTTTCCCGTATCTTCATATTTTCCTCTATTCTGTGCGCTTTTCAGCACAAACAGGTAGTTTGGGGGTGTCGCACGAAGATATTTACTTGGTCAAAAGGTCTTGCCGCTGATGCGGCAAAGACAGAATGCACAGAAATCACTCTGGAAAGCTAGCTTTCCAAGATGAATTTTGTGCATTTTGTTTGCATTGCTTTGCAATCAAAACCTTTTGACCAAGTAAATATCTTAGTGCGACACCATCGATTTTTCTTGTCGTATGATGTAGACAAATCTTTGTAAAACCGGACAACAATTTGACAAAATAATCTGTCCCTTTCCGATATACTATGTTTCATGGCGGGTTAAAGTAAGATAGAAAGGGGAAGGAGGGCGGTGTGGAATATGAACTTTACGCAGACGTCTGGTTTCTGACGAATTTTGTTATGGACTGCATTGCGCTTGAGATTGCAGGGCGCTTGATGAAGCAGCGGATCCGTTTTCGAAGTCTGGTGTTGGCAGGCATAGCGGGATCGGCAGGCTCTTTAATCCTTTTTTTGCTGATGCGGCGTTATCTGTGGTATCAGCTTTTGGTGCATCTAATCATAAATCCGCTAATGATCTGGATCTGTTTTCGGTGCAAAAGGGTCAGGGAATTTTTGGCAGAGTGGGTGATGACTTATCTGTCCATGATTCTGTTGGGAGGAGCCATGGAGTGGAGCGCGGCAAATGTTGGCGTCCGTTATTTTTGGATTTGCCTGTTTGCGGCTTCGGTGTTTTTATGGTCTGCAGAGAAAATACTGGCTTATTTTAGGCGGCAGAAAGATATCACCTATGATTTGCTTTTGATTACCAGGCAGGGCAAGATTCCGGCAAAAGGCTTTTTCGATACGGGAAATCTTTTGGTGGATCCGATAGTGGGAAAGCCAGTACATATTATAAAAAAGGAGATGTTGCAAGGGCAGGTGGAACAGGGGCAGCTTTTGGTGCGGATGATACCCTTTCACTCCCTGGGCAGGGATCATGGGCTTTTGGAAGCTGTAACCATTGAGGGCATGTATATTTTCAGGGAGGATCAGCCGTTGTATCTGGAAAAGCCGATACTTGGGCTTGCAGAGGAAAACCTGTTTCAGGATGACAGATGTCAGGTGATCCTGAATGGAAAGAGTATGGAATATTAATCAGGGGGGTAACAGGAAAGGAGAACAGACATGTATATTAAAATAACAATACCGCAGCATTTTCAATTAAAGCTTATTCCCAAGCTGCACAACCTGTTGTTGCTGCGCAAGGGGGATATCCACTATATCGGAGGAGCAGAGATCTTGCCCCCGCCCTTAGAGGCAAGAGAAGAGAACCGATATATCCAGATGCTGGATGGAGAGGAATCTGAAAAGGCGAGAAGCGTATTGATTGAACATAACTTGCGCCTGGTGGTATACATAGCAAAGAAATTTGATAATACGGGGATTGGCGTCGAAGACTTGATTTCCATTGGCACGATCGGCCTGATCAAAGCCATCAACACGTTTAACCCTACAAAAAACATCAAGCTTGCCACTTACGCTTCCAGGTGTATTGAAAATGAGATTTTAATGTACTTGCGCAGAAATAATAAGACACGAATGGAAGTATCCATTGACGAGCCTCTTAACGTGGATTGGGACGGCAACGAACTGCTTTTGTCCGATATCCTGGGGACGGACGAGGATATTATTTACAGGGATATTGAGACGGAGGTAGAGAAGAACTTGCTCAAACATGCAGTCGATAAACTATCTGAACGGGAGAAAACCATTGTCGAGCTTCGCTTTGGGCTCAAAGATCCCAAAGGGGAGGAGATGACCCAGAAAGAGGTTGCAGATTTATTAGGGATTTCCCAGTCTTATATTTCACGTCTTGAGAAAAAAATCATGAAACGTCTGAAAAAAGAGATTGTAAGGTTTGAATAAAAAGATAATTTGTGCTATGATGTCTTTATACAAATAGTATAAAGGAGATGGTGCGATGAGACTAGAATTTTTGGGAGCGGCCCATGAAGTTACTGGAAGCTGCCATTACCTGAGAATGGGGGAGATAAATCTTCTGGTGGACTGCGGGATGGAGCAGGGAGCGGATCTGTATGTAAATCAGGAGATACCAGTTAACGCAGCCGAAATTGATTATGTGCTGATCACGCATGCGCACATTGATCATTCCGGCTTGCTGCCGCTGCTTTACAGCCATGGATTCCGTGGCAAAGTATATGCGACGCAGGCGACGTCAGAACTTTGCGGCATTATGTTGAAAGATTCGGCGCATATCCAGATGTTTGAGGCGGAGTGGAAGAACCGCAAGGCACGCCGTGCGGGAAAGCCTCTGGTGGAGCCAATGTATGACATGGAGGATGCGCTTGGTGCGTTGGAGCATTTCGTTCCATGTGAATATGGGGAAAAAATCACGCTTTGTCCGGAAATCACCATCCGCTTTATTGACGCCGGACATTTGCTCGGTTCTTCTAGCATCGAGGTGTGGGGGACTGAGGGGGAAGAGACCGTGAAACTGGTATTTTCTGGCGACATCGGTCCAGGCGACCGTCCTCTGATCCGTGATCCCCAGTATATCAAAGAGGCGGATTACGTCATTATGGAGTCTACTTACGGCGACCGGATGCGGCAGCATCCGCCAGATTATGCCGCAGAGCTTGCCAAAGTGTGCAGAGACACTTTTACGAGGGGAGGGAATTTGGTAATCCCAGCGTTTTCTGTGGGCAGAACCCAGGAAATGCTGTTTTTCATGCGCAAAATTAAAACAGAAAATCTTTTGCCAGAATTCCCAGACTTTGAGGTGTATATTGACAGCCCTCTGGCGGTGGAAGCTACCAACATTTTCCACAAGAATGTAAAAGAGTGTTTTCGGGACAGGGCGTTGGAACTGATCAAAAAGGGCGTCAATCCCATTGGATTTCCAGGCCTTAAAGTGGCGGTTTCCAGTGATGAGTCAAAGATGATTAATTTCATAAATAAGCCGATTGTAATTATCTCTGCTTCCGGCATGTGCGAGGCTGGAAGGATTCGTCATCATCTGAAGCATAATTTGTGGCGTTCAGATTCTACGGTTCTCTTTGTGGGATATCAGGTTCCGGGCACATTGGGCAACCATCTTCTGGGAGGCGCCAAAGAAGTAAAGCTGTTTGGCGAGACGATAGAGGTCAAGGCGAAAATAGAAAACCTGGCCGGGATCAGCGGCCATGCAGACCAGGAACATCTGCTGCAGTGGGTTAAGGCGTTTGGGAATACGCCCAAACGGGTCTTTGTAGTACACGGGCAGGACGCCGTCTGCGATACTTTCGCAGAACTGGTAACGAAGGAGACGGGCGTCATCGCCACTGCGCCTTATAGCGGAGATATTTATGATTTGCAGGCAAATATCTGCATTGCAAAGGGCAGCAGGGAGCGGGCAGTGAAGAAAGTGAAAGACGCCCGCGTGGTATCCAATGTATTTGCAAGGCTTGTGGCGGCAGGGGAGCGCTTGCTTGCCGTGATTCGCAAATTAGAAGGACATCCCAACAAAGAGCTTGGAAAATTCGCAGATCAAATTAATTCCCTCTGCGATAAGTGGGACCAATAGAAAGATAATTTTTCATATTTTTTAAGGCGGATTTTTCCAGTCTGCTGACCTGGGCCTGGGAGATGTGTATTTCTTCAGCGACCTCCATCTGAGTTTTTCCTTCAAAGAAACGGAGCTTGATGATATAGTTTTCCCGTTCATTTAACCGTTTCATGGCGTCGCTTAGAGAGAGTTCCTCTACCCAGGTCTCCTCTTTGCTTTTCTTATCGCTGATCTGGTCCATGACGTACAAGGTGTCTCCGCCGTCGGTATATACTGGGTCATATAAGCTTACGGGGCACTGTATGGCGTCTAGAGCGAAGACGATGTCCTCTTTGGGGAGGTCGATTTTTTCAGCGATATCTTCAATGGTGGGTTCCCGGGATAGCTCTTTGGAAAGGATTTCTCTGGCATGGATGGCTTTGTAAGCGGTGTCTCTCAAGGAACGGCTTACCCGTATGGAGTTGTTGTCTCTTAAGTAGCGGCGGATCTCCCCGATGATCATCGGGACTGCATAGGTGGAAAATTTGACGCCGATTTCCGGATTAAAGTTATCAATGGACTTGATAAGTCCGATGCAGCCGATCTGGAAGAGATCGTCTACGTTTTCGTTACTGTTTGAAAAACGTTTGATGACGCTTAAGACAAGGCGGAGATTTCCTTTAATGTAGGTTTCCCGCGCCTCTATGTCCCCCGCCTTGATTCTAGAGAAAAGGTCATTTTTTTCCTCCTCCTTTAATACGGGGAGCTTGGATGTGTTGACTCCGCAGATTTCTACTTTGTATGCAGCCATGATGTTACCTCCGGAAAATTTGATGTATTAAAAGAATGCACGAAATTTACTACTTTTATTCATGGAATTTTCGTGGTATACTCTTTGGTATAGAACTGAATTTAATGCTATAGGAGAAGAATAGTATGAAGGACACCATTGACAAAAGAAACGAAAGGGAAAGTATTGCCAGAAGCATCGTAAAGCGCAGAAATATTATATATACCAGTAAGGAAGATTTAGAGCGCAAGCAGGAAGAAGAGCGGCAGAAAGAACGGCAGGCCGCAGATGATCTTGTTAAGAAACTCAAAGATGATGCGAACCAAAAAATGGCTATGGAAATCCAGAGGCTGATTGCTGACCGGGAGATGCTAGAACGCCAGCTTGAGACGGGGATGGACGCCACCGGAAAGAAGCTTATGAACGAGGTAACGCAAGAGAGAGTAGAGGCGATTTTGAGTGAAAAGAGCAAACAGTTGCAAGATCTTATCGCTGCTCACAGCGTGGCGGGCGGGCAGGAAGATTCAGAGGTGGAGCCGTCAGTTCAGACGGATGGATCCACGTCAGAGGGAACAGTTTCGTAAATTGATGCGCCAGTTTCGCAGGCAGGCATCAGGAAAGCTTAGACGATTGTGGAAAAAACATGTTCCAAAAGCCAGAGGAATTGGAACGACCGGATTCAGAGCAAGCGGCAGAGAGGGGAAGAGTGATGAGCGATAGAGAAAACAAGGCAGAATCCCTGGTGAGAGAGAAAGGGAAAGCTGCGCTCTTGAACAAGTTCTGGTCTCATGCCACAAAACAGGAATTGGAGCAGTTTGCTTGGCAGCAGGGAATCTATATCCGGCAGTAGGGATTAACAAAGAAGCACTTCTTAATTATTAGAGGTGCTTTTTTCCTACCAATTGTACGCTCAGAGAGAAATTCTAAGCTGCATATCAAATGACAGGAGGAGAAACTTTGATATACACGGAATTGACAAACAAGGCAATGAAACTGGCATATGATTCTCATGCAGGCCAGCTTGACGCAGGGGGGATTCCCTATATTTTTCATCCGTATCATCTGGCGGAACAAATGGATACTGAGAAACGTGTATGCATTGCGCTGCTTCATGACGTGGTGGAAGACACGCATGTGACATTAAAGCAGATTCAGGAGCGGTTTCCGGCTGAGATTGCCGGACCAGTGGCGCTGCTTACGCATGATCCGAAAGAGAATTATTATGACTATATCAAGAAAGTATGCGCTGACAGGGATGCTTGCTTTGTAAAAATAGCAGACTTGCTTCACAATATGACGGAGGCAAGAGTGAAAGGCTGCGGCGTAGAAGAGAAGGACAAGAACCGCTGGCATGAGAAATACATGAAAGCGCTGTATTTTGTGGTCAACGCCATCGAAGAGGGCGTCAGCGGCCCATGTAAGGACCAAACGCTGTTAAATCGCCTGCTTGAATCATTTCCTGGCAGAGCGCGCAAGAACATTTTGATACATCTGGATCAAGGACAGCAGCAATATTTAAATCCATGTCAGATAGAAACACTGCAAGACAAGCCTGTGGAAGAGCAATTAAAATATTTTCAGGTAGAGTACGCAGAAAGCAGGGAAGGAAGCGCTGAAGAAGATTACCAGCGAACAAAAACGTGTTCTCTGGAAGAGGCTTTGCATGAAAACAGAACCCTTTTTTCTGCGGAAGGCTGCATTGTGGGATTTATGGATATTTGCTGTCATACAGACTGTAAAAGGAAAGTAATGCCGGTATTCGTCAACGGTCAGCCGAGGATGGTCAGGCAAACGTCTTATCTCGATCATGGCAGGGCGGTCTCTGAGACAAAAAGCCTGAAGCTTTTGTGGAATGATGCGGCGGATTGAGAGCAAGCCTGGAATTGGCATAGAAAGAAACGGGGAAGCATAGGATAAAAAAACGGTATCTCTATGTCAATGGAAGGAAGTGCAATGAATGAGATGATCTTGAAAAAATATCATGGCCTTGGAAATGATTATCTGGTACTGGATCCTCACAAAAATCACTTTACGCTGCAGACTCGTAATATTGAAATGCTTTGTCGCAGAAATTTCGGGGTGGGGGCGGACGGAGTCTTGTATGGCCCTCTCTGGGAGGAGGAAAAGATCAAAGTACGCATCTTTAATCCAGACGGATCGGAAGCGGAATGCAGCGGCAACGGAATCCTTATTTTTGCAAAATATTTGCTGGACCAAGGGTATGTGTCAGATAAGAAAATTACCTTAGAAACCGTGTCTGGCAAAGTTTTTGTGGAATTTCTTCAAGAGGATGCAAGGATGATGCGGGTCAACATGGGTAAGCCTGCCTATGCGGGAAAACAATTGCCTATGTCAGGGCTGGAAGGAGAGGTAGTCAATGCGCATCTGCGGTTTCAGGACAATCTTTATAACGCTACCTGCCTGTCAGTGGGAACGCCAAACTGCGTGATCATGCAGGAGGAAGTGACCTCTCAGAAAGCCAAGTCGTTAGGGCCTTACGTGGAGCAGGCAGCTTATTTTCCCAACCGGATCAACATGCAGCTTTGCAAAGTGCAAGACCGGGCGAACATTATAATTGAAATATATGAAAGAGGAGCAGGATATACGCTTGCGTCTGGGACAGGAGCTTGCGCAGCCGCAGCTGCTGCAAAACGCATGGACCTGGTGGACGACAGGGTGACAGTGCATATGCCGGGCGGAAGCCTGCTGGTAGAGCAAGAGCCAGACGGAGATATTTATATGACTGGAATCGTGGAAGAGGTAGGAACCTTTACCGTGGCAGAGAATTTTTTTGCATGATCTGTCTGATTTGAAAGGAAGAATGGTAGAGTCCTGCTTTATAGAAAGAACAAGAAAGAGAAGACGGCAGCGCAGAAGGAATCTGTTGCTGGGAGGGTGATGCGATGAGACGAGAAAAAGGTATGCGTTCCAGGAAGGCTATTGAAAAAGAAATCAAAATAATGGAAAAGCAGGAGGCTTCTTTGCGCCAGGCAGCAGGCAGAACCGCTGCGCCCCAATGGAAGCTTGCCCTTGCAGAAAAAGTTCCAACTAAGGTTTATGACAATCTGCAGAAAGCATTCTGCAAAGCCTTTTGCTTGATTTTTGAAAAGGGAACTGGCGTGATAGAAAGAACATATGACAAGGATTCTATTGCAGAGGATTATGAGATCCGAAATTTTGCGTTCCAGTTGAAAGCAGACCGTAAATCATTGAAAAAGGTACGGGGAGACGTTGGAACGGCAAATATGCGGAACATGGCGCTTGCCAGCGTGGAGGGAATCGGGCTGGGCGTCTTAGGGATTGGTCTTCCTGATATCGTGATTTTTGTGGGCGTGCTCTTAAAGGGAATCTATGAAACGGCGCTCCATTACGGATTTGACTATCAAACTCAGCAAGAACAGTATGTTATCTTGAAGTTGATGGAAACGGCGATGCAAAAAGGAAATGAATGGGAGCTTGGAAATCAAGAAATTGACAGAATCATTACTGGAACAAGCGAAACAAAGGAATTGCCGCAACGACTGGAGCGGCAGATCAAAGATACGGCAGAAGCCTTTGCCGTTGACATGGTATTGCTGAAATTTATCCAGGGACTGCCTGTGGTCGGCATAGCGGGAGGGGCGGGGAATCCGCTGTATTACAGAAAAGTTATCAAATATGTGGAAGTAAAGTACCGCAAGCGGTATCTGTTAAAACTGCAGAACAAGCTTTTGGAAAGCCCTTAGGGGATTTCTTCTAGGGAGCGGGAGCTGTTGCACAAGTAGGAAAAGGGCCTGCGAGTGCAACGGCTCCCTTTTTGTGTCAAACGATAGAAAAAGGACCTTAGAGGTCAAGCTTCACTTAAAGTTCAAGATAATTCAGGACCGCTCTGCGAGGGCGGGTAAGGAAGCTTGTGGTCTGTCCTGTTTAACAGATAGTCTACGCTGGTCTGATAGAAATCAGCCAGGGCACATAGGCTGGAAAGAGGAATCGAACGTTCCCCGTTTTCATATCGGGAATAGGTGCGCTGAGAGACGTTCAGCAAATGCGCCAGATATTCCTGTGTGTAGTCCGCGTCTTCTCTTAAATTTCGAAGTCTTACTAAAATCATTGGATCCTCCATTCTATGCTTTTATGTCAAAGCATGATGTTTTTTTAAAATTATATGAAGACCAAAATGGCCTATTTGTGACGTGCCCTGCAAAACGTGAAAAAACCTTGAAATATGCCCTACAAACTGTG